>Ga0255773_10001349_pt1 | contig 24922 bp, 30 predicted proteins | sample 011ome_17_FD_179971 | JGI IMG/M metagenome (GOLD analysis project Ga0255773, IMG submission 179971) | Coastal salt marsh microbial communities from the Groves Creek Marsh, Skidaway Island, Georgia - 011502XT metaG (version 2) | ecosystem: Environmental > Aquatic > Marine > Intertidal zone >...
GGCGTTAGCTTCCAATTCTTCTGTTGTCACACTGTCTGGATCGTCTAACCATCTTTTGACAAGCTCGATATGTTTATTCATTGTCTTTTTCCTCTATTAGTTCTTCGTATTTCTTAACGTATCCATCGGCAATAGCACTGCCCTTCCAATCAGGGTTAGTAGCATTAGAAGCAACATAAGCATAGTAAGCAGCATTATAAGCATTATAATAAGCGGCATCATAAGCAGTATTGTCGGCAAAGGCTTTGACCATTGCATCTAAAGCAGAATCTTTATTAATTTTCAACTCTACTTTTGTCACGCTGCTTGGATCGTCTAGCCATTTCTTTACGAGTTCGATATGTTTATTCATATTCTCAACTGGCAGTGCCAGCAATAGTCCCTCCCAAGAGTATTCTCTACCACCTATGACAAACATTGGGTGTCCCACCGAGCTAACCCATATTTGGGTTATGGCTTGTCCGCATACTGTATCACCAAGTTCTATGTATTCGTTAGAATATTTTGTATCTTGAAATTTAGTAATTTTTTTACTCATCTCAAACCCCTCTCCAAATTCAATTGTTAGTTAATCAGCTTCAAGTACGAGCGACCACTGATTTACATAAGTGTGGAAGTCGTCATTAGGTTGTTCTTCATAACGAAATACCTTTCCATTCCAGTAGCAAACCTGATAGCCGCTACCATTCCAGTCAGGGCAATAGGCTAGCACTGTCCTACCCACCATTGGCTGCTGATCTTCACTGTCAATCCATCTCTTAACCAGTCCAATATTCTTGTTCATTCTTTCTCTCCTCATTTATAATTCTAATCAAAAGTTCTAAAGCATCAGCGATACGGCTGACCTCATTGATTAACTCTGCACTATCTTCAAGCTCCATTACGTTCCCCTAATTGTTTAATAATTTTATCTCTGTCTGATGCAGTATACTTTGACCAGTTCTTTATATGATCTAAAGTTCTACCGCATCCAGTACAGATACCGTTTACTAATTTACACTGAGATATACAGGGTGACTTTACCTTTTCCAACCTACTGTTTTCCCCGCTGCCTTAGCTTTCCAATAGTTTATATCGTCTGCTATTTCTTCTTTAGTTGCAGAGCCTTCAAAGATTACAATGTCTTCGGGCTTAACTTTAGAAGACCAGTAGTGCTCACGTTTATCTTCAAAGGTTGTACCGTTACCGTCATCGTCTTCATAGTATTGTCGAGTATACATTATATATAAGCCCATATTTCTGTTGGCATTGACATCATGTTAGATGCTATTACACTAACACAACACGCTACTACTAAAGCTATCTTATCTTTATTGCTCATCGCTTACCTCCTCGATAGAAATAACATTAAGTCTGTCTACATCAGTGCTATTCTCATCTTCATCTACTTCGCCAGAGAATAAAATGTTTCTTGCTTCTTTTTTATCTGTTGCTTCAACAGTAAAGGTCTGATATATAATAGCTTGAGTAGTTATAGTATATTTTTTCATGCTTGTTTCTCCCAGTACAGCGGCACTGCGTCTTGCTCAAACATCTCAGTAAACTGTATCTCCATAAACCATTCATCGCTAGTAGTCTTTAAGTTGTGCATACCTGTTATTCTAAAGTAAGGGTTGCGAGTAAACTGTTCAAAGAAATCACCACGATACGTTTGTATCTTAGCGGATAGAGAAGCTATAGGATAATCCCAATCAAAGATAGTTACCTCGGCAGAATCTAAGCCTGCAAATAATTCTTCAGCTACTGGTAAAGTTTCTGAACTCTTCATGTGTCTATCTCCAATTCTGTTTCGGGTTCATAACATCTGCCATAAGCTATATCGAAAAACGGTAAGCTTATTGTAGTGCCGACAAACATAGCAGCTTCAATAGTCAAACCATCTTTACTAATCCACATAGCTTTACCATCATGGAACTCTAAGTCTATACCGCATCCATTCCTAAAATGAAAAGACAGTAGTCTATTAAATAATTTAAACGTCATGCTGCTTTACTCCAGTTAGTTACTGCTGTTCGTACAACCTCAGATCGTTTAGCTAATACAGCAGGACGATTAGCAGGGTCAGACCGTTTAGATGATGGTGCATGGCTTGACCAATCAGTTAATGAATTGTATGCAGCCCAGAAACTATGACCAAACTTCTTAGTGTAGTGAGCCATATGTCTCGACCAGATATAATCAAAGTTCTTATTACGTCTAACATTATTTAACACATCGTTAGGTTGCCAACATGTATTGTCATTCATATATTCTAAAGCACCTTTCCAACCTACAGTCTCAGCAAATAACTTAAACGCTTGATGAGAATTTAGGTGTTGGTTATACCATTCAGCCCACTGCTCTCGTTGGTTCTCGAATATATCTAAACACTTGATGATTACATTAGAGCCATGATCTATATCCAAACCCTTCATGTGCTTTGATCTATACAGTGCTACGTTGCCGCTTGTAAAGACTTGCATATTCAAACAGGCTGACTGTATAGCTCCAACACTAATCATAAAAGGCCAAGTGCTATCAAGTGATGTAGTACCTAATAGCTGTAGCGTTGCTGTATCACCGTCTGGCGTTAAGTAAGTATGCTCTGGTAGATTATACTTAACATATGTTCTACCACCGCCATGACTCATACTGATGCTCTCAGTGATACCGTTTAGATTAAGATCAGAACGCTCAAGTATTTTCCTTGTAGCTTCTATCATATTCTTTGGAGCTACTGGTACATATCTATCACCATGAACACCAAGCTCTTGATTATTATCTGTACGATAAACAACAGACTTAGAGCTTTCATAAGCATTCAGATACATCAAGGGTGCTGTAGCTATATCAAAGTCTGCATCGCCATAGCCGTTAGCTCTGATTGAATCCATAGCTGTAGTGTTATCAAACATATTAGTTACATTATTCATTGCATAATCTCCTAGTAGCCCTACCGAAATGGCAGGGCTGTTAATAGTATACTTATCGTACAACTGTTTCAATACCTTGATCATCTTTGATGGCGTTGAAGTATACACCTCGACCTTGCTTATGCTCTAAGCTAAAAGCCCACAATCCACAGTGCATACTGTTGAAGCACTCACCTTTAAAGTATGAAGGGCTACGTTGTAAATGCTTACGCTTTCTTAGAATATAAGAGCGACCAAAGAACTTACCAGTAGATCGACCATACTTATCAGACTTACCAAATACTAAGTATACTAAAGCTGATGCACTAACATTGAATACAGATAGAAGTAAATTTTTCATTGTGTTTCTCCAAAGGTTTAATAGAAGTTTATTTTACATGATTGCTGAACCGTTGTCAACCCCCTCCCGCTGACTTTGTAACTAATAAGTTATTTTAAAACATTCATAAATGAATGTGTTTTAAAATACTTATAAGTTATTTAATAATAAATTAATAATAATTAATAGTAACCAGAACCCTGCGATATATACATACTCATTCATAGACTACAGTCTCGACCTCATCGTGAGTCACCATAACTATTCGAGCACCGCATGATAGTATAGGCTTATCGGTAGTTGATTGTACTACTTCGACCTCGCCTTTAACTATAGCCTTGTGGCAGTATACATTAGACTTGCTAGTCTTTACTGTGATGGCAGGCTTATTCTCGTTATGTTTCAGGTTAGACTTTATAACGTGTTGATTTACATGGATATATGTTTTCATTCTATGACCTCTATCTCAACTAACCAATCATCGATGCCTGCTTCAAGACCACCTTCCTCGAGTATAAACTCTATAGCTTTTTCTTTTGATAGATAGTACCGGTCTATTTCTGAAGTATCGCCGTATTGGAAACCGTAAACGTCATAAACCCCATATATTTTCATAATCTATTACTCCCACTCAATAAATATATCGTGATTGTTTTCATCCATTGCAAATACAGCACCGTCAGCATGGTAGCCTTGTAACGCTTCGACAATGCAGCCAAAGTGATCTTCAGCCTCTTGCTTAGTCATAATGCAAGGCTCACCACCAAAGTAAGGCTCATACCGTATATTCTTTACAGCGTCTAGCTTATCGTAATTACTCATGCCACTTCCTCCCCTTCAGGTAAAATTTTAAGTAGTTCTTTCCAGTTATGGTGAACACCATCTATAACAAAGACGGGTGCTCCAGTGCTAGTACACCATATCTCATCAATAGTCTTACCGTTTACAGAATCACCGACAACAATCCAGTTGTTAGCATCACTGTCAATGTTTTTATCTAGTGCAATTGGCTTGCTCATAATCTATACTCCTAGTAAGTAATTAATATGTACTTCTGAAACGTGATTACCATCACGCCACTTCGGAGATTTTGTAGCTAAGTTATTACACCACTCATCCCATAATTTTTCAGTGCCATGACGATGACACAAAGATATATAACCTTCTATCTTATTGCGATTGGCTGTTAAACCCTTGATAGTCTTAGGGTTTTTAGCCAGTGTAAAAGTGCTAGGATCTAATTCATACATCTTAATGTTATGAACATCCATACATCCAACCAATCCCATAGTCAATTGGCACATGAATCCAGCCTTCGGTAAGCCAAGACCATCGACTCGTAAAAAGATTTTCATTAAGCTATAGGCTTTGGCATCATCATCCTTATTACTATTCGCTATAGCTTTAGCCTGAGCATATAACTTATGCTTATTAGAATTCAGATACTTATAAGTCTTAGACTTAACACCCCACAAGTATTTGGAATTAATACCATTTTCTTTTACATCAGCAAGTTGATCGCCACAACTTAACCAGTTTTGCTGAATGCTAACACTAACCAACATAGCTACATCCATTAGATTATTTGCGGATGCCATAGCATATTGTTGACACTGGATTGCATGAGTTTTGTACATCGTCATTGCCTCGGTCGGTTTCAGTGGTGCTTATAAGTAACTTTTAAATACCTTCATAAAATGAATAGGTATTTAAAAGATACTTATAAGCAATTTAATATATTAATTTAATTTACTTTCGTACTTATAAGTATCAGTTATAACTATAACATGATCCATAATATCTAATGGCTCATCAGCTTCAAAGATATAAGATACTATATTATTCAAGTGGTTGTCAAACTTTAATGATTCTTTATCCTCATTCTCTTCGAGAAGAGCATAGCTAAATACACGTTGATCAACCGATTCGCCAGTAATTATATACATAGTCTATATCCCGTATGTTTATTTTAAGTTAAGCCCCACCAAAATGGCAGGGCGTTATAGATTGAATCTATATTATTTCTTCTGTACCGCTTCAAGAATCATTGCAAGACCTGATTCAATATCGCCAACCTTAGACTCTAAAGAGTCGAAGCGTCCCTCGATAGAATCTATTCGTGCATTCATCGCTTTAGCGACAGAATTCTCAGCGACTTTCTTCACTGCTTTAGCAGGTTTCGCTGTTCTTTCTACGAAAGCAACAACCTCCGGTTCAGGCTTCGTAGACTTCTTTGAAGTCTTTTTAGCTTTAGGCTTCGGTGAAGTCTTCGACTTGATTCGAGACTGTATAGCTTTAGGGACTGTTTCACAGTCAAAGTATTCTTGAATATCACCATGAGTTAGCTTGGCTTCGCCATGAAGTGAGTTGAGAATTGCGTTATAGACTTTAGTCAATCCATAGCGTTCTGATTTATCAGAAGTACATAGCGAAGAGAATCTGTTTGCTACAGCCCAAATCTGCTTCGAAGAAGCGATACGATTTACATCTACATTTGCGAAAGAATTATTCATGCGAAAATTACCTGTGTTTGAAAATCAGCGGTAGTGCCGATTTGACGATTACAAAGCTACAGACTTCCGAAACAATTGTCAACAACTTTTCATGCGTGATTATTCCTGATCGCATAATGCGTACGATAACAGGCATGAAAAAAGCGGTGAAGGGGAAAATGGAGGGAGATTTGCTTTAGGGGCGCATTGAAAAGATAAGTAATCTCTCAATGCACACGATGAAAAGATAAGTAATCTTTCAAATGCGTATAGATTATCAGAGCCTTTCCCCTATCGGGGAACTCCAAAGACTCAGAAGTTTTGGTAATCTTTGGTATAATTATATGGAGATATAATTAAACTTATAAGTATTTGTTATACTTATAAAAACCTTTGAAGATTCTAAGGAATCTTAAAAGTCTTTGTAGTTTCTGTAGCTGGCAACTAGATTCTTTGAATCTAAAAAAACTTTGAAGACTTTGGAGAGCTTCTAAGACTCTAAGGAGTCTTAGCGTGGGCGATCAAGTCAGTTAAAGACTTTAAAGACTATGGGGTGGGCAGGTCGCCATGGGGGGTGGGGTGGGTATATACTACTGCTTATACATTTTTACGAGGATTAGGTGGAAACTAGAATAGCGCCTCAGCTTTAAAGGGCTTATAAGGGGAGAGGTATATACAGATGATGAACAGGACTTATATATCTATATAACGGTGGGGACGTTAATATAATTATACCGTTGAGATCCGGTTTTGTCAAGAGAAAGTATATATAAATGTATATTTATTTGAAAGAATATATACATATACATATACATATGCAAAGATAATCCATTTATTTATACATATATATAACTAAATGTTATAAAAGACTTGACAGATCAGTAAACCAGCGGTATACTAGAGGTATGAAGAATAAAGAACTCACAGAAAAGCAAGAAGCATTCTTAGCAAACTTACCAACCGTAGGAGGTGATCCGAAACAAGCAGCACTATTAGCTGGTTATTCGGAGTCCAGCTATCCTGCTGTGGTAAAAGCCTTGCGCCAAGAGATCCTTGACATAGCAACAGGGATCTTAGCGCAATCTGCCCCTAAAGCAGCTATGAAGCTAGTAGAGGTTATGGACAGTAATGCGCCTATTCCTCAAGCTAATATGCGTATACAGGCTGCACAGACCATTTTAGATCGTGTAGGGCTAGGAAAGAAGGACACATTGGACGTAAATGTAAATACTACAGGTGGAATCTTTGTACTCCCTACTAAGAAAGAAACAGTAATAGAAGGTGAGTATGAAGAGATCGAGTAGTACAATACCCTTTGGTTATAAATTGAACGATGATAATACTTTAGATGCCGTTCCAGCGGAGCTAGAGGCTTTGGCATCTATTGTACCTATGATAAAGGACAACAGTTTATCTCTACGTGAAGGCAGCATGTACCTTACAGACCTGACAGGCAGACCCATAAGCCATACAGGTCTAAAGAAGATTGCTGATAAACGCACCTTTGGATAAGAAAGACTGGGAACTAAACCCAGATAACTATGCCAAAGATGAAGATGGAGAGTTTATCCTAAAGAAAGATGGGACTCCACGCAAGAAGTCTGGTCGTGCCAAAGGCTCCAAAGGCCGAGGATATAACTACCATTCAGAAACTAAAGCTAAACAGGCTGCTAAACGAACAGTAAAAGAAAAACAAAAGAAACTCAAAGCAGCCCAGAAGAAAGTAGACAATTACAAAGAGTCTATAAAGAAAACCAATAAAGCTCTTGAAGAAGATGGCGTATTCAGCCCCGAAGAGCTAGAAGCCCTGCCAAAGAGCTTGCGAGAAGAAGCTAACGAAAGTGTTATCTTCAAAGCCAATGAAGGCCCACAAGAGGACTTCCTCGCTGCTTCTGAGACTGATGTGTTGTTTGGTGGCGCAGCAGGTGGTGGTAAATCATACGCAATGATAGTTGATCCCCTGCGATATGCACACAGATCTGCACACAGAGCATTGATACTTAGACGCTCTATGCCAGAACTACGAGAGATTATAGACAAGAGCCGAGAACTCTATCCGAAAGCCTTCCACGGGGCAAAGTACAAAGAAGTAGAAAAGATGTGGACTTTCCCTAGTGGGGCTAAAGTAGAGTTCGGCTTCTTGGAACGAGATGCAGATGTTTATCGTTATCAGGGTCAAGCATATAGCTGGATAGGCTTTGATGAGATTACACACCTGCCAACAGAATTTGCATGGAACTACTTAGCGTCACGGTTAAGAACCACTGACCCTGAGATAGTTCCTTACATGCGTTGTACAGCTAACCCAGGTGGTGCTGGAGCGCATTGGGTAAAGAAGAGGTACATAGACGTATCTCCGCCTCACGAGCCTTTCATGGGCGCTGACGGCCTTACAAGGAAGTTCATACCCGCAAGCTTACAAGATAATCCTTACCTAGCTAAGGATGGACGTTACGAGCAGATGCTAAAGGCTCTGCCACCCACACAGCGCAAGCAGCTCCTAGATGGAGATTGGGACGTAGCGGAAGGAGCAGCCTTCACAGAGTTTAGCAGACTAGACCATGTGATAACCCCTTTTGAGATCCCCTTACATTGGGAACGTATAAAAGGAATAGATTACGGTTACGCATCTGAATCAGCCTGTGTATGGGGAGCAGTAGACCCAAGTGACGGAACATTGATCATATACAGAGAGTTGTACCAAAAGAACTTACTAGGTACAGAACTCGGAGAACTTATAACCAACATGGAGCTTGATGATCCCTTTTCAGTTCAGGGAGTCCTAGATACAGCGTGTTGGTCAAGAACAGGTACAACAGGCCCCACAGTCGGTGAGACTCTGCAAAAGCAAGGACACAAACTAAGAAGGGCTGATAAGAACAGGATTCAAGGAAAAATTCAAATCCATGAATACTTGAAGATTACTCAAAGCGGTAGACCACGCATTCAAATATTTAATACATGCCCGAACCTGATACGAGAACTTCAAGGTATTCCTCTGGATAAATCTAACCCAGAAGATGTAGATACAAGAGCATCTGATCACGCATACGATGCGTTACGTTATCTTATAATGTCTAGACCTAGAAATGCTAATCCTCTAGATCGTATGAGAGACATAAAACTTGAACAGTCTTACAGACCAGTGGACTCGAACTTCGGTTACTAAAGGAAACTAAATGACTAACGAAACAGGCAACAGCCTATTTGACACAGCTAATGAACTCTACTTTAAACCTATTGAGGGTGAAAGTAGCTATGAGTTAGATGTAGAAGAAGAGATACGCAACCGCTTAGTCGGCTTAGTTGAAGATCGCTTCATGGAAGCAGAGAACGCACGAGATGTAGATGAGCAGCGTTGGTTGACAGCTTACCACAACTTCAGAGGCTTATATGGCCGCAACGTAAAGTTCCGTGAGTCTGAAAAGTCTAAAGTCTTCGTTAAAGTAACTAAGACAAAAGTGCTTGCAGCCTTTGGTCAGTTAGTAGATGTTATCTTTGGCACAGGTCAATTTCCAATTGGCATCACAGAAACAAAGCTTCCTGAAGGTATTTCTACTTATAAGCACGTATCAGTAGGCGGAACAGGCATTGAAATGTCTGAGGGCGAAGAAGCCCCAGAAGAAACAACCGAGACTCCACCAAACCCATACGATGTAGGATATGTCGGTGACGGTAAAGTATTAAAAGCTGGAGCCACTATAACAGCAGGCGCTTCTATTTTTGAAGAAGAAATGAAAGCTGCTGAAGAAGAAGGTAATATTTCTTTTGTTGAAGGCCCTAGTGCAGACCCACAAGTCTTAGAGATTGCTCCAGCTAAAGAAGCTGCACGTAAAATGCAGAAGCTTATACACGATCAAATTGAAGAGTCTAGTGGCTCTAGTGAATTACGCAACGCAATCTTTGAGTCTGCATTGTTTGGCACAGGTGTTGTTAAAGGCCCGTTCAACTTTAATAAAACTATTGGTCGTTGGGAAACAGATGAAGAAGGCAATCGTAACTACAGCCCCATTGCTGTTCGTGTCCCACGCCTTGAGTTTGTAAGTATCTGGGATTTCTTCCCTGATCCTAGTGCAACAACTATTGAAGAGTGCGAATACATTGTACATCGACACAAGTACAATCGCAGCCAGCTTAGAGCTTTATCTAAGATGCCTTACTTTGATAAGGATGCTATTCGTGAATGTCTCCAGATGGGGCCTAACTACGAAGAGAAAGATTACGAACATGAATTAAAAGACGATAACAGATCAGATGATGCAGGCTCAGCACAGTTTGAAGTTTTAGAATACTGGGGTGTCATGGATGCAGAGTACGCTCGTGAAGTCGGAATGGAATTACCAGACGAGGTAGATGATTTAGATGAAGTTCAAATCAATGCTTGGATTAGTAACGGCAAGCTTCTCAGGAGTGTTGTCAATCCATTTACTCCTCACCGAATTCCCTATAATGCTTTTGCCTATGAGCGCAATCCTTATAGCTTTTTTGGTATTGGCGTTGCGGAAAACATGGATGACTCGCAGCAAATAATGAATGGTCATGCTCGCATGGCTATCGACAACTTAGCTTTAAGTGGCTCTCTCGTCTTTGATGTGGACGAGTCAGCTCTTGTTGGCGGTCAGAACATGGAGATATATCCTGGAAAAGTATTCCGTAGACAAGCAGGACAAGCAGGACAGAGCATCTATGGCATGAAGTTTCCTAACACATCTCAAGAAAATATGATGATGTTCGATAAGTTTCGACAACTTGCAGATGAGCAAACAGGTATTCCTAGTTACTCACATGGTCAGACAGGCGTACAGTCTATGACACGTACTGCATCAGGCATGTCTATGCTACTAGGTGCAGCGTCACTAAACATTAAAACAGTGGTTAAGAACTTAGATGACTTCTTACTCAAGCCTCTTGGCGAAGCTTACTACCAGTGGAACATGCAATTCTTTGAAGGCGCACTAGATGTAGAAGGCGATTTAGAAATTAAAGCTATGGGTACAAATAGCTTGATGCAGAAAGAAGTACGTAGTCAACGACTAACAATGTTCTTACAGACTGCACAGAATCCTGCTATCGCACCGTTTGTTAAGATCTCTAAGATCGTTAGCGAGCTTGCGTATAGCTTAGACTTAGACCCTGATGAGATCTTAAATGATCCTGAAGAAGCCGCAATCATGGCACAAATTATAGGAGCACAGAATGCTGGACAAGCAACTGGCGGCGAAGCTATCGCCCCTAACGAGCAACAAGGAGCTATGGTCAGCCCTGATGGAGCACCTCAGCAACCTCAAGACCTTGGAGCTACAGGCACTGGTGGCGGCAACATCGGAACAGGAAATGTACCGCAGGCAGGGGAGAGTGAATTCTCTGGTTAGTTTAGAGTCCCTTAAAGAGCAAGTATCTGAAGCAAAGAATAGGAAAGAATAATATGTATGATAAATTTAAAGTGAAGTATGCAGAAGGTTCAATGCTCACAACTCCTGAAATGGAACTTGAGGATACTTACTCCAACATCCCTGAAAATGAGATGGCAGCAGCAGAAGCATCTCAACTTCCTGATAATGAGATGGTAGACAAATTCCAAGACTTCGTATTAGGCGAAGCTCTTACAGAAGAAGAACAAGATATGCTTTCAGAAGCTTTGGAAAGCAACGCAGAATTAGCAATGGTCTTTGATAAAGTCTTAGACGTTGCAGCAGAATTCTCTGGTGAAGGTTCCGTAGAAGGAATTGGTACTGGAGTATCAGATTCGATACCAGCTAGGTTATCGGACGGTGAATTTGTTTTCACCAAAAAGGCTGTTGATTCAATAGGCGCAGAAAACCTCCAACTTATGATGGATGAGGCAGAACGTGCATTTGATGAAGGCAGTCGTGTACAAAAAGCATTTGGCGGTTTAACTGAAGATCCACTCCAAGATGAAAAAACATACGGAGCATCTGAAGTTGACAACACGAATAGAGACATTAAAAAACAAATGATGTCTGCTAATCGAATGCCAAGTCTTTTATAATCGGTAAGGCTACCTAAATTTATTTAGCCCCTTACTAACTTTTAACCTAGAGGCCACCTTTTGATTCAAGACCCTGTTGTGTTTAGCTAACTTAACAGCCACCTTGAAAGACGAAAAGCCCCAATAGGAGTGTGACAATATGTCTAACGAACAAGTAGTAGAAGAAACTGCAAACCCTTACAATTCTAAAAAGTCTTGGCATACGTCAGATGAAGGAAGTACGGAAACAGCAGACGGAGTATTCTTTGAACGACCAGCAAGCAAACAGGCTACCCCAGATGAGGCCCCTGAAGAAGCTACTGGGAAAAAGCAAAGAACTAATTACAAAAAACGATACGATGATTTAAAGAAACATTATGATGAAAAGGTTTCTGGTTTTAAACAACGAGAATTAGAACTGCAAGCTGCGGCTGAGAGCAACGCTCCACAAGTCCAGTTAAAAAGCGCAGAAGATCTTGAACAGTTTAAAAATCAATATCCTGATCTTTTCGATACAGTAGAGACTGTTGCTCATTTAAAAACTGAGGAACAAACTAAAGCACTTCAAGCTAAAATGGATATGATCCAAGAACGTGAAAACACGATAGCACGAAGAGAAGCTGAAGAAACTTTACGTAGTAAGCATCCCGACTTTGAAGACATTCGAGGCGATGATGCTTTTCACGATTGGGCAAAAGAACAACCGGAGCAAATCCAAGGTTGGATCTATGAGAACCCTGATAATGTAGCTCTAGCAATCAAAGCTATTGATCTCTATAAATTAGAATCTGGAATTTCTACTAAAGGTAAACGTAAGACTAAAGCGTCACAAACCACTGGATCAGCAGCGGACATGGTATCTACAAAAACTACTTCCGTAGGTACTAATGAAGCTAAGATCTGGACACAACGGGAAATTAATTCGCTTAGTCTCGACCAGTATGATAAGTATGAGCAAGAAATTGATCAAGCTATCATGGAAGGACGAGTGCGTTAATTACACACTTTTCTTTTTTTAGGAGTAATAACTCATGGCTAATTTTGAAAATGCAGCTAATGCCGCAAACAGTAACTTTAACTCAGCTGATGCTGGACAAACTAATGCTTTTTTCTTACCAGAAGTCTACTCGAAAAAGGTACAAAACTTTTTCCGTAAAGCTTCAGTAGTAGAAGCAATCACTAACACTGATTACGCTGGTGAAATCTCATCTTTCGGTGATTCTGTAAAGATCATCAAAGAGCCAGAAATTGATGTTGTTGATTACACTCGTGCAGCAGATGTTACTCAAACAATGCTGACTGATCAAGAAACTACATTAGTTGTTGACAAAGCAAAAGCATTCAAATTCATCGTAGATGATATTGAAAGCAAAATGTCTCACGTAAACTTCAAAGAAGTAGCTGCTTCATCTGCTGCTTATGCTTTGAAAGATAAGTATGACTCAACAGTCTTAGCAGAGATGTTTGCTGGTGTATCTGCATCAACACCTGATAATGTTGTAGGTGCTGACGCAGCTACTGATGTTGCAGGTTTAGACGCTACAGACGCTGGCACTAAGCCAATTGATATTGGTGGTGCTGGTGGTGCAGGCGTTGATCCTCTTGACGTTATGGCTCGTTTAGCCCGTCTTCTTGATGAGCAAAATGTTCCAGAAGAAGGCCGTTACTTTGTAGCTCCACCTTGGTTCTACGAGCAACTAAGCCAGTCTGGTTCTAAGTTGTTGTCAGTAGACTTCAATGCTGGTCAGGGTTCAATCCGTAATGGCTTGGTAAGCTCTGGTAAGTTACGTGGCTTTGAAATGTATAAGTCTAATAACTGTCCTGCTGCTACTCAAGGCGGAGCAGTTAATCAGGTATTAGCAGGTCACATGTCTGCTGTATCTACTGCTCAGACTATCGTAAACACTGAAGTTCTTCGTGATCCTTCAAGCTTTGGCGACATCTGTCGTGGCTTGCATGTTTTCGGTTCTAAAGTTTTACGACCCGAAGCATTAGCAAAAGCATACGTGTCTACTCTAGACTAATATGTAATACAAGTGCGAGGGGTGTAAAAGCCCCTCAATCTTTTAGAGGTATAAAAAATGTCAAACGTAATAGGTTCACCGAACAAACCAGTAGGTATGAAAATAGGAAGAGTAGTTAAAGTAAATAGCTCGGCATACACTGGAGAAGCTAAAAAAAACTTTGATAACAACTGGGATGCAATCTTTAAAAAGAAAGATAAAAAAACTACCGAGGAAAAGTAAATGGCAACATCATATTTAGATTTGACTAATGAACTTCTTCGTGAGTTAAATGAAGTACCTTTAGCGGTTGGTGATTTTTCAACGGCTGTAGGTATTCAAGCATATGTTAAAGACTGTGTTAATCGAGCTTACTTCGATATTATTAATGAAGAGCCTCAGTGGCCTTTTTTAAGTGCTCCTTTGCCTGCAAATGCTAATTACGATCCTATGTTGGGGAATGTCTCATTACAGACAAGTGCAGGACAAAGGTTCTATCAGTTAAAAGTTTTTAGTCCAAACACAACACAAGATTACAGTTCAATAGATTGGAATACTTTCTATTTAACAACAGAAGGCGTATCAGGAGAAACAGCTCCATACGTCAGTAAAAATTTAAGATTCACCACTACAGAAGAGTGGAAAGATTATTTTAGAGCATCAGAAAATGCAGATAATGCTGACCAAGCAGTGGGTGGAGAGCCTTCTAGAGTTATCCGCAGCCAAGATGGTAGATCATTTGGTTTAAGCCCTATCCCCGATAAAGCATATAAAGTGTGGTTTTCAGCTTGGGTATTACCTACAAAGCTTACAGATTATAACGATAACGTAGTTTTTCCCGAAATGTATACGTCTGTTCTTCTTGCTAAGGCACGTTACTACATTTGGCAGTTTAAAGATAATCCTCAGTCAGCTGCATTTGCACTTGAAGATTATAAAAAAGGATTAGACTCTATGCGTTCTAATCTTATGGAACCAGTACCTTCATACTTCAAAGACGACAGAGTGAGATTTATTTAATGGCTGCTTCCCAACCTTTTGGTTTTGTATGTCAAGGTGGATTAGATACTAATACTAATCAGCTTGCTGCGCTTGGAAATGCTGGCGTAGCAATGGAGCTTGTAAACTTTGAAGTCGATTCAGACTCAGGCTATCGTAGAATAAACGGCTATACACCTTACGGTACAGCTAGACCAAACGGCACTAATGATATTAAAGGCATCATGGCTTATGCGGGCGGTGTGCTTGTATGTAGTGGTGCAAACATTATGTTTACAATTGATGGCGCTACTTGGGTTAATGTAGCACGAGATGGTCAAAACAATCAAACTTACAACCACACTGATTTTTTTAATCTTAGTCTTGAGGATAGAACAGGTCAAGGCCAAACAAGTTTTATATACGAAGAAGGTGCAGGCGCTCAAGGTACAGTTATTATATTAGATGGCGATAACCTTCCTTATATTCTTAAAATTGAAGGTACAGGAGCTTTAACTTCTAGGACGTTTCATGGTCATACGTTTTCAGTAGATAACAATACAGCGCCTTCTGTTGGAACTTTACATGAAACTAGGTTAGTAGCTGCTAGTGGAAATACTTTATACTATAGTGATGCTTTAGATCCTAAAACTTTTTCTGCGGGAGCTGCGGTACAATTAGCTGATAACATAGTAGGTGTAAAAAGCTTCCGTGACGATGTAATTATATTCTGCTCAAACAGCATTCATAAATTTGTAAATATGGGGGCTGGTGTAAACAACGGGGAAGCTGTTGTACCTATCACACAAAACGTAGGTTGTATTGCATCAGGAAGCATTCAAGAAATAGGTGGCGATTTAGTATTCCTAAGCCCTGATGGTATTCGTACTGTTGCAGGTACTGCTCGCATAGGTGATGTAGAGTTAAGTTCAATTAGTCGCCAAGTTCAGCCCATCTTTGCAGATATTGCAAAAGTAATAAATTCTTATGTAGTTACAAGCGCAGTTATACGTAGCAAAAACCAATACCGTTTATTTTATTCCGGTTTAACGGATCAGATTGAAAACTCTAAAGGCATCATAGGTACACTAACTAACGATGGTTTTCAATGGTCAGAAACATTGGGAATACAAGCTCATGGGTTTGATTCAAGTTTTGATACCAATGGAGTAGAAAAATATTATCATGGCGATAAAGATGGCTATATTTATATCCATGATGAAGGCTCTAGTTTTTTTGAAAATGGTACTGCGTTTGATATAGAATCAAAATACGTCACGCCCTTTTATGATTTTGGAGATGTAGGAAGTTTAAAAACTTTACATTATGTAAAAGTTTCAGTCAGCCCTGAATCTACAGTGACTCCTACGTTACGAGTTCAATACGATTATAACACGCCAGATACCCCTCAGCCACCGTTTTACCCCCTATCCTCAATTCCTGTTCCTTCTGTATATGGTCAAGCTTTATATGATGAAGGAGCCTTTGGCGGCATAGGCGATCCAATGGTGAGACAAGCCGTACAAGGAAGTGGACATACAGCAAATTTTAAAATTAGTAGTTCTGACCAGAAAGGTTCTTACCGCATTAATGGTCTTTTCATAGATTACGTGCCATCAGGCAGGAGATAAAAGAATGACAGGTTATTCAAAGACAAAGAATTTTGTAACAGGCGAGACTATTGAAGCGGGTGATTTTACTTTTGAGTTTAATGCTTTAACAAGTGCTTTTGATGGTTCAACAGGACATAATCATTCAGGAGGCACTTCAGGCCCTGTTATTGCTACTATTGGATCTTCTGACTTACTAACTAAGATTACAACTACTGTTGGAACTGACCAAATAAATTTCTATGCAAAAAATTCTAGTGATGCAGCAGAGCTACAATTTTCAATTAAAGATGGCGTACTTGAGCCAGATGTAGATGGGACTGTAGATATTGGTACAACTGCTAAACGTTTTAAAGACTTGTATGTCGATAGTGTTACGGTAACAGGAAATATTGTTGTAGATGGAACAGTAGACGGAATTGATATTGTAGGTTTAAACACAACTGTAGGCACTAAAGCTGATGATAATGCTGTTGTAAAACTAACAGGCAATCAAAGTATTGCAGGTGTTAAAACTTTTAGCGATAATATTAGTGCTACAACTATAGGTGCAAGTGGTGCAATTACTGGCGGATCTTTTGTAATTGGCAGTGCAGACATCAGTGAAACTGAGTTAGAAACAATTGATGGTGTGACTGCCGGTACAGTGTCTGCAAGCAAAGCAGTTGTTGTAGATGCAAATTTAGATATAACAGGCTTTAGAAACATTACATTAACTGGCGAAGTAGACGCAGCAACATTAGATGTATCAGGAAATATTGAAGTTGACGGAACTGTAGACGGTCGTGATATATCGGCAGACGGTTTAATATTAGACGCTATTGAGGCTGGTGCAGACGTAACAGATACCGATAATGTAGTTGCTGCGTTGACGGCTGGTACAAATATAAGCATTGCAGCTAACGGTACTATTTCTTCTACGGATACAAATACAACCTATTCAACAGCTACATCAAGCACTGCTGGATTAGTTAAAATTGGATATGTAGAAAATGATAAAAACTACCCTGTAGAGTTGAATTCAGATCAAATGTATGTAAATGTTCCTTGGACAGATACAGATACAAACACTACATATTCTGAAGCTAGTTCATCTGTTTTAGGTTTAGTTAAAATTGGATATGTAGAAAATAATAAAAATTATCCTGTAGAATTAGATGCAGGTAAAATGTATGTAAATGTTCCTTGGGTAGATACAGGAGGCTCTGTAGCTACAAGCTCCTCTTTAGGTACAGTTAAAATTGGATATGTAGAAAATGATAAAAACTATCCAGTAGAGTTAGCCTCTGAGAAAATGTATGTAAATGTTCCTTGGACAGATACAGATACAAATACAACTTATACTGCTGGAACTGGTTTAAGTTTAAGCGGAGGCAATGAGTTTAGTGTAGATGCAGCTCAAACTCAAATTACTTCTGTAGGTACGTTAGGGTCTTTAAACGTAACAGGCGATGTAACTTTAAACGGTTCATACCCTACAGGTACAAGTAACACTTTCATAGGTTCGGCTTCTAGATCAGCTTTAGACTCTTCTGCATTTAATAATACAGGTATAGGGTCTTCTTCTTTACTAGCTTTAACTACTGGAGATGATAATGTTGCTGTAGGCTCTGCGGCTTTAACTGCAACAACAACTGGATCAGACAACGTAGCTTTAGGAAAGTCTGCTGCACAATCTTTAACTACTGCTTCAGGAACTATAGCAATAGGTAAAGGGTCTTTATTCACTAGCTCAACAGCAAGTAATAACACAGCAATAGGTGACAGTGGTTTATATAATCTTACTTCAGGAACAAATAATGTAGGTATAGGGAACTCCACTGGTTTTAGACTTACATCCGGCCTACAAAATACTTTTATAGGATATAGTGCTGGTTATAATACAAATGATTCAAACTATATAGTTGCTATAGGCTCTAATGCTGGTCGAGGGGCAGCGCCAGACGGTGAAACTATTAATTATACTGGTGGTGATAATACGATTGCTATAGGTAATCAGTCGTTGTATAACCAAACTAGCGGTTCTAGCAATATTGCTATAGGAAAAGAAGCTTTAAAAGATTGTACTACAGGATACTCCTCTGTTGCTATCGGTACTCTAGCATTAACGAATTTAACTACAGGTACAGTTAATACTGCGGTAGGTGAGTCCGCAAGTGAGTATGTAACTACATCTACAGCTACAACAGCTTTAGGTATGTATGCGTGTAGACAGGTTTCAACAGGCAACTTCAACACAGGCATAGGCTGGAGAGCTTTAAGCGGGAATCCAGGCTTTGGTAATAGATTAACAGGCGCTAATAACACGGCTATAGGTAGCAATGCTTTAATTAGTTTATATGGAACCTCTGCAAATAATCTAGCAATAGGAAACAGTGCAGGTTCTGGGCTTACTGAAGGTTCTGGTAATGTACTTATAGGACTTTACGCTGGGTCGTCCCTTACAACAGCAAGCAATCAAACAATTATTGGCGGCTTTGGTGGTAATAGTGCTGGTTTAGATTTAAGAACCGACAGTACTAATAGAATTATATTATCAACAGGAAATACTCCAGTTGTGGTTGCTACAACATCTAACTTCGATATTATGGTTGGCGCAGCTTCAAAAGCTTGGAGCACATCTAATGGTGGTGTTCGATTTATTGGTAATAGCGGAACATCTACTATGAACTGGTCACGACCTTCGACTGCAAATAGTAATGTAACTGTTGCTCAGTATTTTCACAATGGAAGTCAAATTGGTAACATACTCACCACTACTACAGGAACAGCTTATAATACTAGCTCAGATTATCGTTTAAAAGAAAATGTATCTCCGCTAACAGGATCTATTGATAGATTAAAAGCTTTAAAACCTTGCACATTTAATTTTATTACAGAGCCTACTAAAAACGAAGAAGGCTTTATTGCTCACGAAGTTCAAGAAGTTGTGTCAGGAGCTGTAAGTGGAGTTAAAGATTCTGTAGATGAAGATGGTAATATAGATGCTCAAGGATTAGATACTTCACGCCTTGTGCCTCTTTTAACTTCTGCACTTCAAGAAGCTGTAGAAAAAATCGAACAATTAGAACAACGCATCAGCGCATTGGAGTCTTAATATGTCAGAAGAATTAGAACTTACAGCCGAAGAAATTTTAAAAAAGTATAATGCTTTAGGAGATTCTGTAACAGCAATCAACTCAGCTATTGCTACAATAGATGCAGAAGGATCTGATGAATATTTTCAAGGTATTTTACAATCTAACTTAGATCATCTTACATATATGCAACGTAGACCTTTCTGGACAACAGAAGATTTTACAAACGTTACTACTGCTATCGAAGCAGCAACAGCAGCTTTAGATTAAGCAGGAGGTTCTTATGAGTTCAGTACCGGCCCCAGAAACAGTAAAAGAAGTAGTAGACGTGGCAGCAGCTTCTACAGGCATCATGGCTTTAGCAGCTTGGTTGCCGCCTACGGCATCGTTATTTACAATAGTATGGTTAGGTATTCGTATTTATGAATCTGAAACTATTCAAAAGTTATTGAACAAATAGGTAATTGATGAGTAAAAACCGTAGCAAAAGAAATACTAAACAGGCTTTGAAAAAATTAAAAGCCAAACGTGCTCGTGTAAAATATAGCACTGGTGGTTATCGAAGCGGTGCATCTCTTGGTTATACTCCACCATCAGGTAGCACCATGGAAGAAATACCTGTTTATGGAAAAAGGCAAGGTTTTTTCCCTCAAGGCGTGGATGGCGATTTAGGGGATGCTGGTTTTGCTCAAGACTTTCAAGGAATGGACATAGGAACTGCTGGTTATAATCCATCAGGATTAGATATTCCTGCTCCTACTGGATTTGGCTCAGGACAAGACGGTACTAGCAGCAGCGATGGTTACGGTGGTCGAGACAGATCTAAAAAACCTGAAGAAAAAACTGAAGAAGAAAAGAAAAAAGAACAAGAAGAAAGAGATGCTGCAAACGAAGCTTTTGGTTATCCCACTAGCTCCGATAGGTCTTCAGAAGATGATGCAGACGAAGCGGATGCTACTGGTGATGGCACACTAGAGGGTGGCGGTGACGGTGGCGGCGGTGATGGTGCTGAAGAACCTCCACCTCCAGTTGTAGAGCCTATTGATGAGGAAGAGCCAACTACAGGCACAACACAAACAGGTGGTGACACTAGCGTTTCTACTACAGGACAACAGCAGACGTTGGCAAGTCAAAAACGACTAGAGCCTTCTGATTTAGAAGGTCTGACTTTTAATGAACGTAATGCAAAGTTAAAGGAATACGGCGTTCAAGAAAAGCCTCTACCAGAGTCTATGAAGACTTATGGAGAACAGTATGTTACTGATAGCGGAAGACCTCCTATATATTATGGTACTGCTGATCAGCCCGATGAACCTACTGTAGGTGACATAGCAATTGATTTTGCTAAAGGTGTAGTCATAGATGTAGTGACTGGAGCTGTGCTTGGTGTTTTAGCTGCAAAACATTTTGGATTACCTGTTAATGAAGTAATGAAGATGTTTGGTAAGGAGGCATTTGGTGAAAGTGTTCCTACAAGACTAACAGGCATACTTCTAGATCAGGCAGAAAAAATTCCATATATAGGCCCAGTAATTGAAGGCGTAAGAGATATTCCTGGAACTGTAGGAGACTTTCTTAGCGATTCATTTATGAGTGGTTCAGAGACTGTCTTTCCTGATACAGGAGCAGGTACATTTGGTTATGATCCTACAGGCGGTATTAGCGTAGGCACAGGTGCAGGGACTGTAAGTGGAAGCGGTGGTACAGCTACTTCAGGAACTACTGCTGCAACTGGAATTACTGAAAGTACAAATCCTATTGATGTACCTGAAGATAAAGGTGATCGTGGAACAGCTAGTGATGAAGATGAAGCAACAGACACAACTTCAGAAACATCAACAACATATGATAATTCTGATTTAGGTACATTATTAAGTAACTTAGATCTTGACGGAAGAAACGGAGATAACGGCATGGCAATTGAAAGAGATGAAAATGGTGTTCCTATAGATGCGACTAGCGGCACTGGAACGGCGGGAGGGGTTGAGACAACAGGAAAGATTACGAAAAAGACTTCTCCGATTATCGAAACTATAGATGGATCAGACCCTACTATAGCCAAGACAGACAAAACTCTTACTACTCAACAGGGTGACATAGAGCAACTAGCTCCTATGGAACAGGCCACAGCGCCTACTGTATCGGCAGAGACTTTAGCACCTGTTGCAGCCGCAGCCCCTACTACAGTAGATCAAGCCGCACCCGTACAAGCTCAGACAGTGGAGACAGTTAGAGCTGATCAAGTAAAGAAACAAAAAGCCCTAGAAGCTTTCAATCAAGGGCCTGAAGTAACTCAGTTTAAAGCAGACTCAGAAGCTCATATGGCTAATCCTGAGCGTGTAGCGTTAATGGAAGCACGTAAAGCGGCAGCTGAATCGGGTGATACAGGCGCACAAGCACAAGCTGAAGCAGACTTAAAAGCTTTTGATGCAGACATGAACGCACGAGGCGAAGCTCTAGGTCGTAAGCAACAAGAGTTTATATCTACCTACGGAGATCCTGTAGCCGCTAAAGGTGAAATTACTGAAGGCTCTACAGCCGTTGCAACTGACGCAACACTCACTGAGAGAGCCGGAGTAGCCGAGCGTGACACAGCAGCAGAACAAGCAGCGTTAGCACAAGAAGTAGGTTTTGATGTTTCTACGAAGTCTATGGTAGATCCTGTGACAGGTGAGAAGATCCAAGTAGCTGCAACACCTGCGGCAGAAGCAGCACAACGTGAAGCTATCACAGATGATACGTTTACGCCGATGGAAGCTGCACAGATTACAGAAACTTTAGGTTATGAAGCAGTTCAGAATCGTCCAGTTAAAGGTGAAGCAGCTCAAGGTGCAGCAGTTGAAATGCTTGCAGAAGTTGGTGATATGCCTCCTGCGATTGCAGAAGCTATTGTAGAAGACCCTGCAAAAGTAGAAGCTCAATTAGACAAGGAGCCTGTAGAAGTTAGAGCTGCTATAGCTGCACTACCTACAGAAGCTTTAATGTCTTCGCAGATGGAAAACTTATTAGGTTCTTTAGAAGAAAATAAAGTTCCTGTATGGGCTAGACCAGCAGTAGATGCAACCAACGCAATGCTAGCTAAAAGAGGTTTGTCATCTTCTACCATTGGCCGTGATTCATTATTTAATGCTATTATTCAGAGTGCATTACCTATTGCTGAAAATAATGCTAATGCTTTACAGAAGCGAGCAGCACAGAACTTAGACAACCAACAACAAGCTAATCTTACTACAGCTAAGTTAGACATGGAACGCCGCATGAATAACTTAGCTAATCAACAGACAGCAGCATCTCAAACAGCTCAACTGTCTAATGATATGAAGAAACTTCAAAGTTCTTTTAAACAAGAAGCTGTGATAACTACTGCACAACAAGAACAACAAGTACGTCTACAAAACTTAGAAAACCGTCAAAGAACTGCTGAACAGAATAACAGAAACCAGCAAGAAACAATGGCGTTGAATCTAGGCAATCAACAACAAATGGAACTCGCTAACCTTGAGATTGAAGCTCAAGTAAATAGCGAAAACATGAGTGCTGAGAATCAAAGACGTTTAGCAGAAATGAATGTAGCTGCGGAGTTTTTGTCTAAGAATGCTGAGTTGAAAAACTCTATGGACATTGCTAACATGAGCACTGAAGCTCAAATGAAATTAGCAAACCTACAAGCTCTTAACCAAGCAAGCTCAGATAACTTAACAGCTCAACAACAAACTGAGTTAGCTAACATGGAAGCTGACTTAAAAACAAAACTAACACAAGCTGATATTGCATCTTCTATGGGTGTAGCACAGTTAAATGCAGATCAACAACGAGCAGTAGTCAATGCTCAAACTGTTGCCAATATTGATCTAGCTAAGTTTGATGCTAAACAACAAGCAGAGTTAGTTAATAGTAAGTTTGCTCAGACAATGACGTTAGAAAGCTTTAATGCTGAAAACACAGCTATACTTCAAAATGCTACATCTATGGCATCTATGGATCTAACAAACGCAGACAACCGAACTAAAGTATCTGTTACAAATGCTCAAAACTTTTTGCAAATGGATTTAGCTAATTTATCTAATGATCAACAAGCATCAATTTTAAAGTCTCAACAAGAACAGCAGATTCTTTTATCTGATACCGCAGCAGCAAATGCTACAGAACAATTTAATGCTGAAAGCACAATGCAAACAGATCAGTTCATGGCTACGTTAGGTGCTCAGATAGACCAGTATAATGCCACTGCCGTTGATTCTATGTCTAAGTTTAATATAGAACAACAGAACAAAGTCAATGCAGAAAACGCAGGCAATCAATTAAAAGCTGATATGGCTAACGCTTCACTTGCTTCTGAGACAGAACAGTTTAACTTAAACATGGCAAATCAACGTGATCAATGGAATGCTTCTAACAGACAAACAATCCAACAAAGTGATCTAACATGGCGTAGAAATGCAAACACTGCGGATACAGCTGCTATCAATGACGCAAATAGACAGAATGTACAGAACGCTTTTAACATGAGCTTACAACAACAAAATCAATTGTGGCTAGAACTTAAAGATGAGGCTACGTTTGCAAACAATAATTACGAAAACAACCAACAAAGAATAGTACAGCTTACAACTGCGGCTATGGCAGCGGACACAGCTTATGCAGCAGCGGGAACAGCGCCTGCTCAAAGCTTGGCTGCAACTTTAGAAAGCATTGGTTTAATAGATACAGAATAAATTAAAGAGGAAATATTATGGGTATTTTAGGGGTTATAAGTTCAGGCATTAATATCGCCAAGGATGTTGTTAAAGACGTTGGTAAAGCATTTTTAGACATTGGAAAAGACATCGCACAAGTAACTTATGATACGGGTAAACTTTTTGGCGAGGTGGCCGTAACCGGCACGTTAGGGATGCTCAACGCACTCCCTGGAATTGGTGGTGCTCTTGCTGACGGGCTTGTAGCAGGTACAAGTGCTCTATTTGGGGAAGATAGTTTTATAACTCAAGGGGTTTCTTCATTGATGGAGTTTTCTAAAAATGTAGGTAACACAGCTGTAAACACTTTTAGAACTATAACTACAGGTGTTGCTGATACAATTAATAACTTTTCTGGCACAGCAGCTAAAAAATTAGGGTTAGATGCTAAAGGAGCTTCTGATAATTTCTTTGGCCCTAACTCTGCTTTCGATAAAAGCTTTGGAGATAACTCAAAATTTAAAAACCTAACTAAAACACAAGAAGATGTTAATGCTTTAACTAAAGCTTTTGATTCTGCGGCTAAAAGTGACCCTGCTTTAAATATAGATTTAACGCCTTTTGATGTAGATAACTTAGGCCCTTCTTCTATAGACTTGTCAAGTAATGTTGCTAAAGCAACGGCAGAGCCAATCAACTTAGAAAGCACGATAGGTTTAAGTAAAGAAACATTAGGTGAGGCTGTAGGGTTAGACGCAGCACCTAGCTTACTTCAAAAGGGCTTAGCAGGAGCTAAGAGATCTATTAAGCGTGGAGTCGGAGCAGCTAAAGATTTAGCAATAAAAGAAGTTACTGATGCGCCTGAA
>Ga0255773_10001370_pt1 | contig 24648 bp, 18 predicted proteins | sample 011ome_17_FD_179971 | JGI IMG/M metagenome (GOLD analysis project Ga0255773, IMG submission 179971) | Coastal salt marsh microbial communities from the Groves Creek Marsh, Skidaway Island, Georgia - 011502XT metaG (version 2) | ecosystem: Environmental > Aquatic > Marine > Intertidal zone >...
GTTCATCTGGATGAACTCCGTTATTCATCCATGGCATTACTACTGAGTATGATATTCCTAGTCTTAAAGGATCACGTCCTGTCATCAAAGCTGCTCTAGTTGGGCTACATATTGGGGTTGTATAAAACCTATCCAACGTTAATCCCTCTGAAAATAATGAATCAATTGCTGGGGTGTCTATGGGTGCACCTCTCAATGAAATATCAGCCCAACCAAGATCATCTACAAGAAATATAATTACATTAGGTCTTTTATCTTCAGCATTGACTAAAGCATTGAAGGCGATCAATCCAATAAAAAATAATTTAAAATTCATAATCCTCTTGATTAAAGTTATTTGTCCAATTCCAGTATTCTATCAATCTCCACGGAGATGTGGTCACAACCTTACCTTTTGAATTTTGATACCAGCTTGAAACCTTTGAGTGCTGCCAAACCATTTTTTCGTGCCTCATATCAAATCTATCTTGGTATTGCTTTTCTATTTCTGGTTTAACTCTAATTACTTTAAGGTCATTGCTAAGCATATATTTAATTGCTGAACAAATATAATTTATTTGGCATTCGGAATTAAAGATAATGCTTCCTGCGTGAGCTAAATTTGTTCCTGGACCATACATAGCAAAAAAATTTGGCATACAGGAAAATGTGATTCCCAAATAGGACTTAGGTGAATCCCTATAAATCTTTTCGAAACTACCCGAACCCCCATCTATATTTATAGGGTAGAAAAAATCTTGCGCTTTGAAGCCTGTGGCAAAAATAACCGTATCAAACTCAAGCTCCTTTCCGGAACTTATAATCCCTTTGGGGCCCATACATTCTACCCCCTCAGCAAGCAAAGTAACATTTGGGAGATGAAGCGACTTTAACCATGCTCCATTGTCTTGCAACATCCGTTTGCCAAATGGTGGATAGTCTGGAATGACCTTGTCAACAAGAGACTGATCAGATATTTGCGCTAACATAGCAGAAGTAAAAAGTTCCCTCATCTCATCATTTTCTTGATTAATGGAATCGCTTCTTTCTTTCCATGCAGGATCAATAAACAATGAATTCAGCAACTGATCTGATCCAGGATAAAAAAGTAAAAATCTATACCACCGAGAATAAAAGGGTAAATTTTCTAGCAACCATTTTTTTTCTTCATCAACTTGTTCATGATATTTGGGATTCGGAAACATCCAAGGAGGTGAGCGTTGAAAAATTGTTAACTCCTCGCAAGATTTTGCAATGCTAGGAACTATCTGAAATGCGCTAGCACCACTTCCAACTACAGCAACTTTTTTTCCAGAAATAGCATCAAAATCTGGCCATTGAGAAGAATGGAACATATCTCCTTGAAAATATTCTAAACCATTGATTTCAGGTATTTTTGGTTGATTTAGCTGTCCAACACAAGAGATTACAATGTTTATCCTTTCTGCATTTTTTTTTCCATGACATATAGAATCAATACACCACTCTTGAGTTAATTCGTCAAAGTTCATATCTGTTACCTGAGTTTCAAAATATGTATTTTTTTGAATATCATATTTGTGAAAACAATTTTTAAGATAATCTAATAACTCAGGCTGTCTTGAGAAATGTTCCGACCATTGATGATTTTCTTCAAATGAGTATGAGTAAAAATGATTTGCAATATCAACTCGAGATCCTGGATATTGATTTTCATACCAAGTACCTCCAAGATCATCATTCTTTTCATAGATTTTATATTTAACTCCTATTTCAGCTAATTTGATGGCCGCAAGAATTCCAGACATCCCAGCGCCAATAATTAATACTTCTAAGTTTAATTTTGTAGTTAAAAAATCTAGTTTTGATGAATGCGATCTAATATTAAGCTCTCTTAACATCATTGGAATATAATCTGATGATACTTTTTCACCGACTATAAAATTCATCATTCTGCTAAGCTCTGTTTGGGATGGAATGTATACGTCATCAACTGAAGACTTGGAAAAAAATATATCTATCTCTTTGAGAGCTATTTCTTTAATTGTTTGTTTATCTTTTTCGGTTAGAAATCCTTGAGTTTCTCCAAGGACGGCTTGATTTGGCTTGGGTAATTTATCTAATATTGAAATATCTCCTGTAAAATGAACAAGTAGAGTTGCAAGTACAGGAAAACTGGCCATATCTAATGCCCTTTCTAGTGTTTGCTTTCTGATATTCATGTTATTTAATTATGCACTCAAACACATTACGATTTATAGCAAAAATTTAAAATGTCTCAGTACTCAGATTTAATTAAAAAAATACACAGTTCACCATTTAGATTTGTCATAGTTTCAAGTGGCGGTGGAACAAATGCAATCTCGGAAATCTTAAAAGTTCCTGGAGCGAGTAAATCAGTATTAGAAGCATATGTTCCCTATGCAAAGGAATCTTTAGATTATTATCTGCTAAAACAACCTGATCACTACTGCAGTCTGGGCACGACCTTGAGTATGGCAGCTAAGGCTTATAGCGCTGCTAAAAAAATTGACCCCCAAACTAATTCAAAAAATTTATTAGGTATCGCCGTTACTGCCTCTCTTGCAACAAATTACTCGAAAAAAGGAGAGCATAAATTTTTTATCGCTATACAAACTTACAAGTATTCCTCAACTTTTTCATATTCATTTACAAAGGGAGAACTAACTAGAGAACAAGAGGAGCAAACTGTAACTGACCATATTATTAAAGCCCTAGCCGAATCATGTGGTGTGCAAAATAATATGATTACTGAAAATTCTTCCCTTGTAGTTAAGACTGTTGAAGCTGAAAAGAGCTGGGTGCAATTAGTTGATAGCGAAATTGATTTTGTGTCATCATCAAATCGTGTCCCCGAACTAATTTTTCCTGGATCATTTAATCCCTTTCATTCAGGGCATAACTCTATGAGTGAATTAGCAGAGAAAAAAACTGGGTTAGGTCTTGCCTATGAAATATGCATCCAAAATGCAGATAAGCCCCCACTCTCATATCATGAAATTGAGCAAACATTGAAACAGTTTGAACACGGTCACGAATGGGTATTGACTAAAGCTGGTAAATTTACTGATAAAGCAGCGCTTTTTCCTAACTCTGTATTTATTATAGGTGCAGATACCTTAACAAGAATTCTTGATGAAAAGTTTTATCTAAATCGAAAAGATATGCTTGCTCAATTAGATTTATTTAACAGTCATAATATTAATTTTTTGGTCTTTGGTCGAAAAATAAACAACATATTTATCGGCCTTGACTCAGTCACTATTCCTGATCACATATCCAAAAGATTTTCTGGCTTTGGTGAAGAGATATTTAGAGATGATATTTCTTCAACTTTAATCAGAAAAGAGCAAGCATGAATGATGCGGAGTTAGTATACTATTTTCAGTTAAGTTCTATATAAAACTGGGGGAAGTTTATGAGAGGTTTCTTACCAAAAAAAGTGCCATCACAATCATACTCAATTGATTCTGACTCTTGTTCTAGAATAGAAGAAATATGCAGCAACCTGCCAAAATTATTATTAACAGGAAAAGTGCGGTCAACTATTGATGGCCTCTCAAAGAAAGACTTATCTATCAAGCAGCTTCTAGTCAATCAAATGGGCAAAGATTTAAAACTTGCTATGGCTCAATTGAGTTTTATTGCACATGCCTATATTTGGGGCGATGTGAAGCCTCATGGAAAATTACCTGAAGCACTTGCAAAACCATGGGTTGAAGTTGCAAAACATCTGGGTAGGCCTCCTATTTTAAGTTATGCCAGCTACTGCTTAGATAACTGGTTCTTAATCAATGAGGATGAAGGAATCTCATTAGAAAATGTTGGTCTAATAAACAACTTTTTAGGCGGAGTTGATGAAGATTGGTTTGTTACCATACATATGTGTATTGAGGATGCAGCTTCTGATGCAATTGAGGCTTGCCAAAAAATAGCTCAATGTGATGAGACTTCATCAGAAAAAGAAATTCTAAATTTGCTCAACCAGATAGCAGAATCAATGAAAAAGGTAAATTTGATCTTTGCAAGAATGCCTGAGAAATGTGATCCATATATTTACTATCATCGAGTCCGTCCTTTCATCTTTGGAACAAAAGATAATCCTGATCTTAGAAAGGGTTTAATATATGAAGGTCAATTTGAAAATAAACCTCAATTCTTCAGAGGTGAAACTGGCGCTCAAAGTAGCATAATCCCTTCTCTTGATGGGGCACTGCAAATCTCACATACTAAAGACAATTTAAGACATTATCTAAATGAGATGAGAGATTATATGCCTCCAAAACACAGAGAATTTATCAATAGTCTAGAAAATAAATCAATGTTAAAACAATTAATAAGCGATTCAAACAAGCTTATTAAAAAATATAATGATTGCCTTGAAGAAATTAGAGTATTCAGAGCTATGCATCTTGAATATGCAGGGACTTATATCCATAAACAATCTCAAATTGAAAATCCATTTGGTAGAGGTGGTTCCACCATAACTGGCACTGGTGGCACTCCATTTATGAAATATCTAAAGAAGCATCGGGATGAAACCGAGCAACAAAAGAAATAGAGTTATTATTTACTGTGGGGTGGTAACTTGGCTTCGACAAACCACTCATGGATTTGTTTGGCAGGGTTGAACTTTTTTAGCCTGAGCTTTTGGTTTTCAATGACTAATTTTTTGGTCTTAACAGCTAGGTAGTGATAAGTATGACTATCCCTTGATTCACCTTCAGGAATCAAATAAACCTTAGTTTGCTTTTTTTTGCTATCTGCCATAATGCAGGAGATTATACCGAAATCAATACAATTTCCCATGTAATTTTAAAAAAAATATAAATAAATCACTATATTCTATTTTTCGAAAAGCTTATGCCATAAAATGATCTGCTATTCAGATTATATATGATAAAAAAACTAGTCAACTTCTACAAAATCTCAATAATTAAGCCTGTTGTTAATTCATTTATTGTTTCTTGCTTAGTGGTTCCAGATATTCTGGGCAACAGTTTAATTCTTGATGGCACTTTATCTCCTGATGAGTGGAATCGGGCATCTTCGTATGACTTAGAGTATGAAGTCATGCCATCTAGAAATACTCCTGCAGCTCTAAAAACAACTGCTTTTTTAAAATATGATAAAAAATATTTATATATTGGGATCAAAGCATATGGAGACCCGAATAAAATTAGAGCAACCTTGAAAAATAGAGATCAAACATGGAATGAAGACTATGTTGCCTTGATGGCTGATCCATTTAGAGATGGAAGATATGGTGTTTTAATTGGCGTTAATGCTTTAGGTGTTCAACTCGATGAGAAACATATAAGCAGCTCTGGCCCAGACGATTCTTGGGATATGCTTTTTGAATCTGCAACAGCTTTTCAAGATGATGGTTATTCTGCTGAATTCATCATTCCCTTTTCTGAACTGCAACTGCCCAATACACAAGTTCAAAAATGGAAAATTGGATTTATAAGAAAATCTTATGAAGCAGGGGTTCAGACAGTATTTGCATCATTTAAAAATCTTCCAGCTGAAACTTGTTATGCATGCCAAGCTGATGAGGAGGTATTGTTAGGATCACCTGACGAAAATTTTAGAAACTATCTTTATCCATATATATTTATTAATCAATATGGCAACAGACCTGAAAAAAAATTTAAAGTACAAAATCCAGATTATGAGATTGGTATTACAGGTTTATATGACTTAACTAAATCCTCATCAATTGAGTACACCATCAATCCAGATTTTTCTCAGATCGAGTCCGATGCTCCTGTAATTATGGAAAATCAGACATTTGCTATGTCGTACCCTGAAAAAAGAACATTCTTTCTTGAAGGCTCAGAGTTGCTTAAATCAGACACACAAACTGTTTATACTCGATCCATTACCAATCCTTTGGGTGCAATTAAATACATCAATCAGGGTGAAAGTAATACGGTCTATTTATTGCAAGCCACAGATACAGACTCACCCTACTTAGCAGCTGGGCAATATAGATCTTTCAAAGGTAATGCTGGCAAAAGCAAGGTAACAATAGGAAGGCTAAAAAGAAATTTAGGCAATAAATCACATTTTGGATTAATCGCAACAAATAGAGATTACCAGGTTGGCGGATCTGGCTCAGTGATTGAATTTGATAGTCTGATTAACCTAATGGAAGATTATATTTTAGACCTCAACTACGCAAGAAGTGATACCCAAGAAGGTAATATTAATTTCATTGATACCGATGATACTTTTGCAGGTCGAACCTATGCGATGGACGGTGAGTCTTTTTCAGGGACAGCTAAAAACTTTCGTTTAAGGTGGGCTGTTGATAAAGCCAATGCAGGAATCAGATTTTCAGATGTATCACCAACTTACAGAGCTCATGTTGGCTTTGTAAGCAGGAATGACTATAAGTATCGTAACTATTGGTACGGAAGGACTTACAGGTCACAGGGAACCATTAGACAGATAAATTTTAGGCTTAATAATCGAAATAGATTAAATTCTAAAAATGAAAAAACTCTTGAATTTTATGAGTTCCAAATTGATCTTGAAACAAATTTTAATTTTACTGGAACAATTGAATGGCAGCATAAACCTAGTGAAAAATTTTATGGCATTCAATATGGCGAACAAAAAGATATAGAAATAAGGGGTCAATATCATCCTTCAGAAAGTTTTTTTACTAGTTTTAAGATAGAAAAAGGTGAATCAATTGCTTACAGAATTGATAAACCAGAAATTGGTGATTCAACTGAATACAACCTCTACAACGTTTTTAGATTCTCAGATAACTTTAAGATTTCACTGGGCCATAGATACTCAGAATTAAAAAACAAAGTTACTGGAGAAGAATTCTATGCGGGTGAAATAAATAGATTTGAGATAGATTATCAAATTGATGGCGCTTTATCGACAAGGACTATTATTGAAAAAAATGACTTTAGTGATGACTACTTTCTTGAAGCTTTAATACAATGGAAGCCAAACCCATACACAATATTTTATGCAGGCGGAACTCAATTTTACAAAGAGCCTAATCCCTTTAGTGATAATATCAGGCTTGAAACTTCACAAATTTATGCGAAGTTTCAATATTTTTACAATCCAAATAAATAAGTATATTTAGCAGCTAACCTCTTTGCCTGTAAATTTTCCATCTTTGATAACTATTGAGTTTAGATCGAAATTAATTTCCTCTTCGCTTAAAAATAACCCTCTAACTTGAATCTTGGTATTATCTAAACCATCTTTTTCAAGGCATGAAAGGGGAATATTTATTGTTGACCAATCAGTCATAAGCTTAGTTGGTAACTCGATTGATCCTCTGCAATTATTTCCGCACCCTACACTGAAATATAGAGGTGGATTCGTCAAAGTATTAACTCTCATAATAATTTCATAAAAAGGAGATTTCATTGATGAAAGATTGACATGAGACGCAGCCGAAATGCCGAAAGCTTGTAAAGATTGATCTTCATTGAATACGATATTCTTAGCGTCATCTTGTCGCTGATAATCAAATCTAGTTATCTTTATTTTGTTGTTATTACTTACAAAATCATCTTTCAACACAAATTCAGGGCCAGCTTTAGTTACAACAAATTCTTTTCCAGGTATTGAAGCTGTTCCTAGAAAAATATTTACTAAATCTAGCTTAGAATCATTATTGGTAATTTGAATTCTTTCTATCTCGGCACCAGATGAATAAGACAAGCCGTATCCATATGGAAATAAGGGATCATATACACTATCTGTAAAATTTAAGACGGATTGATCTTTGGATTTTGGCCATGAATAAGGTAGTTTGCCAGTAAAATCATGATTAATCTTATCGTCCTTTGTAAAAATTACATCAGCTATGCCTTCGACGGCACTTCCAGGAAGCCAAGCAGCAATAAAAGCATCGGATGCATTTAACTGCTTATTAACTACTAAGGGTCTTCCAGATAAAAAGATGCTAACAGTAGGAATACTTTGCGCATCCATTGCTTCTAGTAATGGTAAGAATTTAGGATCAGTTGCTGCAAAAGTAACATCTTTCAAATCTCCAAGCATTTCAGCATATGGTTCCTCGCCGAAAACACCAATAACAACATCTGGAACTTTGCTAAATTTTCCATTACCAGAAAATTCAACTGTTCCGCCTGATGAAAGGATAGTCTGTTCTAGCGCCTCATAAATTGACTTTACATTTACAAAATCACTGTTGGAATTTTCTCTTCCTTGCCAAGTAATTGTCCAACCACCAGTTTGAGAAGAAATTTTCTTAGCTGCATCACCAATAATTCCGATATGTTGTGAGGGATTTAATGGAAGTAATCCATTATTATTTTTCAATAAAACAAGGGATTCTCTCACTGCTTGACGAGCTAAAGCAATGTGCTTTGGATGACCAAGATAGTTTTCCTTGAATTCATGAGGCTTCCTTCCGTTAAATAAGCCAAGTCTAGATTTTACAGTTAAGATATTTCGCACAGCATCATCTAGCCTAGCTTCAGAAATTTCCCCTGACTTGACTTGCCGGATAGTATTTCGGAGCAAATCTTTCCAATTCTCAGGGACCATGAACATATCTACGCCTGCATTAAAAGACTGAGCGCATTTTGCATTAGAGCATCCTTCTACCTGACCATGGCCATTCCAATCACCAACAACGAATCCATCAAATTGCATATCTTTTTTTAATATATCAGTAAGTAATTTCTCATAACCATGAATCTTTTGACCATTCCAAGAGTTGAAACTAGCCATAACTGTTTGAGCGCATGCATCCAATGCATCAAAATAGGGATACCCATGTAATTCTCGCAAACCAATCTCTGAGATTCTGGTATTACCCTGATCAATTCCTTCAAAAGTCCCCCCATCACCCATAAAATGTTTTGCAGTAGCAATTACATGATTATTATTAAGCAAGGTCTCTCCCTCCCCTTGAAGACCAAGAATCAATGCTTTGCCTAATTTTGAGACTAGAATTGGATCCTCTGAAAATCCCTCATAAGTTCTACCCCATCGATCATCTTGAGGAACTGCAATGGTTGGAGCGAATGTCCAGGCAACCCCGGTTGATAAAACTTCAAGTGCTATCGCCTCACCGATACTTCTAATTAAATCTTCGTTACGAGTGGCGCCTAGACCTATGTTATGTGGAAATAATGTTGCACCTATAACATTATTATGGCCATGGACTGCATCAGTTCCCCATAAAATCGGTACTTTGATGCCTTTATAACTTGGAGAGGCATCATAAAATTCTTTACTTAACTTTTTCCAATCATCAACGGAACTATACTTGTCTCCATTTGGAGCAGTATTACCACCATTTAAGACAGAGCCAATTTTAAATTTACTCACATCTTCTGGTGAAATAAAATCTAAATCTCCTTGAATAACTTGGCCCACTTTCTCCTCAACAGTCATTCCAGCTATTAACTGCTCTATAAGATCAATATTATTAAAATTTTTATATTCACAAGAATTTGTTCTGGTCCAATCCACTTGCCCAAAAATAGTTGGCACATGACATAATAAAATTATTAAAAATAAATTTTTCATATTTACTCCTTATTAAAAATCTATATCTGAAAATTCAATCTTAGTTTTCTCTTGGGTTAATAAAAAATGCAGGGGTAGCTGATTGTCCTTAAATGCCCTTTCCACAATTTTTCTTTTAGTTAAGTTTGGAACTAGTAAAATACACTTCTTAGTATCAATTAGCATAGATAAGTTCATTGAAATTCTCCTATGACTGGGTATGCCTAATTCCTGATCTGAGACCATGATAGAAGGTGTGGCATTTGCGTCAAAGGCATCAGCATCATTTAGCTGAGCTGGAAACAAGGATGCAAAATGCCCATCATTTCCCAATCCAAGGAGAACAACATCAAATGGACGTCTTATATCCTGTATTGCTATTTTTGAATCATACAATGGATAAAATGAAGCTGAGCTTGCCTTGTTTTTTAGCAAATGGAGTTGAATCAACTTGTTGTTTGAATCTGGGTGATCTGGAGGGACAACTCTGTCATCGCCTAGAAAAATCGATACTTTAGACCAATCTAAATCTTTATTACTTAAATTTTCATAAATTGGTAATGGGCTACTTCCTCCACATACAACCAAGGATGCATAACCATTCAAATTAATACTTGAGCTTAATGAATCTGCAATTGATTGAGATAAATTATCTAAAGTAAAATCTTTCAAAGTTATTTAAGGTTCTGACTAATTTTATTAATAAAATTTAAACTGCCATGCAAACAAGTCATCTCTTGGTTAATTAATGCAACAGGTATTTGCTTGAGAACATCTGAGTGCATTAATTTTCTATTAACTAAAAAATTTTTCATAAATAACTCAAGATCAAGGAATTCTTGCAAAGTACGCATTAAACCTCCAGCAAGATATATTCCTTTTCCTGGCATATAGGCCAAGGCAAGCTCAGAGAGGATTTGAGCAAGCGAGATTAAAAAGACATCTACACTCTTTTGAGCGAATTGATCCGAATGATAACTTCCTACAATCTCCTCTGGAGATTTATCTGTGCCTGCAAAATATGAGTAAATTTTAGCTAGCCCTCCACCTGAAACAAGGTCTTCGACAACATTAAAATCATTTTTGTTTTCTAAGCCAAGCTTTAAAAAGAGGTCAGGAATAGCGAATGAGCTATTGCCGATTTCTGTCGGAAGTACGATATTCTCTCTAATTACCTGGGCTGCACCTAATCCAGTGCCTGGGCCTAAGATTAAAGCCGTTTCGTTGAATGGGTTACCTTGATTAATAAAGCTCATCTCATCTTGCTTAAAAAGCGATAAACCATGCCCTATTGACTCCCAATCATTGAGTATGTGACACGAATCAACTTTGAACTTCTTTAGAATCTCAGCCTCATCTATTGTAAATTCTCTATTTGTCATTGCTATAGAGTGATGCAGTTTAGGGCCAGCAATAGAAAATACTAAGTGTTTAATTGATACATCTTCATCTAAAAAGCCCTGCAACATTTCATCAAAAGAAGCCAAGCAATCTAGATTTTGCTTATTTGGATTGATCAGTGTGCTTGAGCCTATATCTGCTGACGCTGTTCTAATATTTGTACCGCCTATGTCTATTAGCAAGACTCTTGAGTTTATAAAGGCTACCTGAGGATCGATTACCATAGCAAGAAATATGTAATAGTTAGAATGACGCAGATAATGACAGTGCTGGTATTGAATGATTTTTCAGTCTTGAAATTAATACTTGATATATCTATTGCTTTTTCTTGATCGCTGTATCCTTGAAGTAAGGAGGTTATGTAGCATGCAAAACCTGAGATCAGAAATACGAGCCCCATTCTATGAATGAATGGATATTCAGGAAAAAACAGAAAAATAAATAGAGACAAAATCAAAGACATGATTGCTGCAACTAAAACGCTCAAAGTAGTAGCTTTTTTCCAGAATAAAGCAACCAAAAAGATCACTAAAATTCCTGGAGTAAAAAACCCGGTAAAGTTTTGAATATATTGAAATGCAGATTCCATGCTGCCAAGTAATGGTTGCGCACAAAGGACTGCAATAAATAATGAAATCCAGGCCATGTTCCTACCAACATTCACTAGCTTTTGTTCTGAAGGTTTTGATTTAACAAAACTACGATAAATATCCATGGTAAAAATAGTACTGACACTATTTGTCATAGATGCCAATGAAGATACTATTGCCGCAACTAATGCTGCAAAAGTTAAACCTAAGAGACCATTAGGCAATAAGGACATCATCATAGGATATGCTTGGTCTGATTTTTCCAGAGTGGGGTAAATGACAGCTGCGCAGATTCCTGGGAGCACAACCACGAATGGCATTAAAAGTTTTAAATAAGCAGCAAACATGACACCTTTTTGCGCCTCAGGCAATGATTTGGCTCCTAAAGCTCTTTGCGTTATGTATTGATTAAATCCCCAGTAAGCAAAATGAGCTATCCACAAACCTCCTATCAAAACCCAAACTCCAGGCAGATCCTTATAAGCTGGATGATCAGCAGATAGAATCATGTCAAATTTTTCAGGAAGTAATTGATAAACTTGACCCAAGCCATTAATCACTCCTGCGCCATCAGATATTTGATTCAATGCAATATAAGATACAGATAAACCGCCAAAGATTAATAATATAACTTGGATGATATCTGTCATAGCTACTGCTTTAAGGCCTCCCCAAAGTGAATAGGCTAACGAAAGTAGAGCTAATAGCACCAAGCCATAAAATAAATCGAGACCTGTTAATGAATTTATTGCAAGGGAGCCAAGCCATAAAACGCTTGTCAAATTTATGAATACATATACTGCCAACCAAAAGAAAGAAAGCACAAGACTTACTCTTTTATCGAATCTTTGCTCAAGAAATTGAGGCATTGTATAAATTTGTTTTTCAAGAAATAGTGGTAAGAAATACTTCGCCATCACGATCAATGCTATAGCCGCAGTTAATTCATAGGTTGCTATTGCCATACCAACAACAAAACCTTGGCCGGACATTCCAATAATCTGTTCTGCTGAAATATTAGCAGCTATCAAAGAAGCACCAATAGCCCACCATGGCAAAGATCTGCCTGCTAAAAAATAATCCTCTGCTGTTTTTTCAACACCTTGTTGAGATCGAGAAACATATTGAGCCAGAAATATTATTCCAACACAGTAAGAAGCGACAATGAATATGTCTAAATTGCTAAACAACATAAATACACCACCCTATTGATATCGTTGTCAAAGAACATACATTATCGTTAAAATAGTAAGATAAGGCAAACAATACAAGAAAAACCATGACAGTTACGATCAAAGATGTCTCAAAAAATGCTGCTGTATCAATTAAAACTGTATCAAGAGTCATAAATAACGAGGCAAATGTTGCGAAAGAAACAAAAGAGAAAGTGCTCGCATCTATTAAGAGGCTTGGTTTTAAACCCAATAAAAGCGCTCAAAGTCTCAGATCAAAAAAATCTTATATGCTTGCTTTATTGTATGATAACCCGAATAAATCTTATCTTGCCGATGTGCAAAGGGGCATCTTTAATGCTTGTAAAAGTACTGGTTACAATCTAGTCATCCAGGAATGTGATTATAAATCTAGTGAATTAAAAAAAGATATCGTTAAGTTTGTTGAAGATTTTAGAATAGATGGATTGATTATCACCCCTCCTCTGAGTGATATGGAAGATTTCCTGCTAGATTTAGAAAGTCATAAAATAGAATATTCAGTTATCGCTCCTAGTACGATGAACCCAGAATCACTTCATGTTTCTTCTAATGACTACGAAGCTGCGTATTCTCTAACCTCAGAAATTATAAAACACGGTCACAAAGATATAGGCTTTATAAAAGGTCATCCTAAGCATTCCGCATCTCATTTAAGGTTCAATGGTTTTGTTGATGCAATCAAAAATAATGGAATTGAGAGCAATGAACAATGGATTAAGCAAGGTAATTTTAGTTTTAAATCAGGCTTTGATGCCGGAGTAGAAATTTTTCATTCCGAAAAAATTCCAACAGCAATTTTTGCTAGCAATGACTCTATGGCAGCGGGGATTATGAAGTCTGCTCAAATGAAAGGCCTGCAAGTTCCAAAAGACCTTTCTCTAGCTGGATTTGATGACTCTCCTATTGCACATCAAATATGGCCAGCCTTAACAACTGTTAAACAGCCCGTAGAAAAAATGGCGGCACATGCAGCAAAAATATTGATTGCTAAATTTGATGGTTTAGCCGAGGAAACGAAATCAAAAGAATTTAAATCAGAGTTAATAGTACGAGAATCTTTAAAGAAATTATAATTTAAAAGACTCAATCACACCTGCAACCACAAACTCTATTGCCAAAGCTCCAAGAAGAATCCCAAAAATCTTTTGAACAACAATTATAATTGTTGGACCAACTTTTGCTGAAAGACTTGCTGAAAGCCACATTGCAAAAGCGACCAACATAACAATGATTAAAATCGGAAGAAAGTTAATCAAAATTTGAGTTGCATTGCTCGAATTTGTTTCAGCAATTAGTAAAGCTGTAGTCATGGCACCAGGCCCTGCAATCAAAGGAATCGCTAATGGAAATATTGCAAGAGACTGAATAGATTCATCATCTAGCGCTACTTCAGCAGTATTTTGTCTTCTAGTTTGCCTTTGTTCAAGAACCATCTGAAAAGCTATAGCAATTAAAAACAATCCACCAATAATTTTAAATGAGCTCATTGAAATTCCCATCAAATCTAAAATTGCAGTTCCAAAAAAATAAAATAAAGAGAGTATGAAAAATGAAACAGAAGTTGCTTGGATGTAAACTTTTTTTATAACTGCTTTATCTAAACCTTGAGTCAAACTTGCAAAAATTGGGATTAATGCAATCGGATCAACAGCAACGAACAATAGAATTGTATTTTCCAACAAGTTATCAAACATTTATTTTAAGTATTTTAAGTGGATATTATCTGAATCGAATCAGTGTGCGATGCAGAGTATACACCAGCTATTAAAATAAATTTAGAGCCTTTTTTTAATCTTCTATCTAATTTTAAAGTTGATTTAATTTTCTCTATAGTTGTAATTTTATTGGAGATAGAATTAATGAAGTAAGGTTGAACTGAACCAATAATAGATAGTTGCTGGTAAGTATCTATGTTATTGGTAAATGCAAAAACTGGCATTCTGAATGGTTTAGTGTTTGAAACAACTGATGCAGTTTCACCAGACCTTGTAATTATTACTATTCCATCTGCGTTAATTCTTGAAGCGAGATCACGTGCTGCTATAGCAATATTTTGCCAATCTGATTGATCGGTTAAGAAACGCTCATATTCAAGGGTTCTAAAGCTTTCTGTTTTATTTGCAATTTGCTTAATCATCCCTACACATTCGACAGGATTATTGCCAACACTGGTTTCTCCTGAGAGCATTACTGCATCTGCTCCTTCATATATAGCATTTGCAACATCAGTAACCTCTGCTCTGGTTGGGGTTGGATTTTTAATCATCGATTCCAGCAAATGAGTTGCGACAATTGATCTTCTTCCCCACTTAGCTGTAGCATACATAATTCTTCTTTGGACGTTAGGTAAGTCGGCAAGGTCGGTTTCAATACCTAAGTCGCCTCTTGCAACCATTACAATATCAGCTGATTTTGTAATCTCATGAATATTATCCAAACCTTCCTGGTTTTCAATTTTGGCAATAATTTTAGCTGAAGATTTTTTTCTTCTTAAAATTGATTTTAAATCCTCAACATCCTTTGCAGACCTAACAAAAGATAATGCTATAAAACTTACTGAATTTTTGATCGCAAAGTTAATATCCTTACGATCTTTTTTTGTGATAGAAGGCAAATCAACTCTCACTCCTGGTAAATTAACGTGCCGCTTACTTCCTAAAGTTCCTCCATCAAGAACTTTGCATTTTAGGTTTTCATTATCCTTGTCTAGAACTTTAAAATTAATTAAGCCATTATCAATACTAATCTTTGAGCCTTTTTCAACATTTTTAACCAAACCTTTGTAGTTAATTTTTATAGATGATGTCTCTACATCAATATCATCTCTGATGGTTAAATTAACTATTTCTCCAACTTTAAGATCAATGTCAGACTGGCTGATACCTGTTCTTATCTCAGGCCCTTGAGTGTCAATTAGTATGCCGATTGGATTAGTTAAACTGGCTTCATTTTTATTTAATTTTTTTACATGATTGATTGTTGCTTGACCATCTACATGATTAGCATGAGACATATTAATTCTAACTACGTTCATGCCTGCTTTATGCATTTTTTTTATCTTTTCGTATGAATTAGTACTAGGACCAATAGTTGCGATGACTTTTGTTTTTGTGAACATATTAATTCGTATAATACATGTTTGATTGAAGCAATAAGATATTGACATCGTTGTCATTTATAAGTATATTCTTTATTTCTCAAAATACAATGGGGGAATCAGATCTTGATAAACATTGCTATTAATGGATTTGGCAGAATTGGAAAGAATGTTGCAAGACTTCTTCTACAAAGCCAAGATCTTCAATCCAATATAAATCTTGTTGCTATCAATGACCTTGGAGAGATTTCTTCCAATGCTCATTTGCTCAAGTATGACTCAGTTCATGGAAAGTCTTTTGAGTCTATATCAACTACAGATGATTCTATAAATGTAGACGGTAAAGATATCTCATACTCTTCAATTAGAAACCCCTCTGCTCTTCCCTGGCAAGAACTTGATATAGATATTGTCTTAGATTGCTCCGGAGTATTTACATCTAAGGAGCTTGCATTTGCTCACATAGATGCTGGCGCAAAAAGAGTAATCGTCTCCGCACCAACCAGCAATGCCGACAAGACGATAGTTATGGGTGTGAATCATAATGAATTAAGGTCCAATGATTTGATCATATCTAATGCTTCTTGCACTACAAATTGTTTAGCTCCCATAGCTATGGTTTTACATAATTTGTTTGGAATCAAAAGTGGCATTATTAATACAATACACTCATATACAAATGATCAAAATCTACTAGATATGAGTCACAGCGATTTGTATAGAGCTAGGGCAGCAAATTCGTCAATTATTCCAAGTAAAACTGGTGCTGCTAAGGCAATTTCACTTGTCATACCAGCATTATCTGGAAAGCTTACAGGAATGGCAACAAGAGTTCCTGTTCAAAATGTATCAATGTTAGATCTAACCGTAATTTTAGAAAAAGATGTAAGCATTGATGTTGTAAAAAAATCTTTAGAAGACGCATCAGCCAATGAGCTAAAAAATATCTTATCTGTTAATAGCGAACAATTAGTAAGTATTGATTTTAATCAAAACACGGCATCGTCAATTATTGATACTAATTTTATTGAAAAGGTTGGCGATCAATTTAAATTAATTGCATGGTATGACAATGAATGGGCATTTTCCTCTAGAATGCTTGATCTTGCATTATTTATAGATAATTTTTTAGAAAATGAGGATAAGCTTTATGGCCATTCTTTTTTGGCTGCGCAAAAAGCAGACAAAAAATCTAAAAACTTTATTGCGAAATAATTCACATGAATATATTTATTTTTGGCGGAACTGGTGATTTGGCTGGAAGGAAATTATTGCCCGCATTATATCGTCACTTTAAAGCAAATAGATTAAGTGGCCAAACAAGGATTCTGAGCATTGGATCAAGAGCGATTGACACAAATGAGTACACAAAATTCGTAAAAGATAACCTTCGTCTTCACCTAAATGCTAAGGAATTTGAAGAAAATATCTGTAGCTCTTTTTTAAAAAATATCATATTTTTAAAGATAGATTTCAATAACCCAGAAGGCTTTCAATCAATATCTTCATACGCAATGAATGGAAAAAGAAATATTTACTATCTTGCAGTTTCACCTATATTTTATAAACGAATTGTTGATAATCTAAGCCTGCAAAGTCTTATATTTCCATCATCTTCAATTATTGTTGAAAAGCCAATAGGCAAGGATCACTCAACTTCGGTTGAAATCAATCAAGCATTAGCAGAGCATTTTAATGAGCATCAAATTTTTAGAATTGATCACTACCTTGGCAAGGAAGCGGTTCAAAACTTATTAGCACTAAGATTTGGAAACATTATATTTGAAAAGATATGGTCAAACATTGCAATTGATCATGTCCAAATTACTGTTTCTGAGACTTTAGGTCTTGAGAATAGAGGGTCATACTATGATGAAACTGGTGCTATCAAAGATATGTTGCAAAATCATTTATTGCAAATTTTATGTTTAGTGGCTATGGAGCCTCCTACTGATATTAACTCAGAATCTATTCGTGATGAAAAATTAAAAGTGCTCAGATCATTGAGGCCAATTGAGATTAATAAAAATAATCAACAACTAGTTATAGGTCAATATAAAGATGGCGCTATTAAAGCTCAACCAAAAACTGCATACATTAATGAAGAAGGTGTAAATGCAGATAGCTTAACGGAAACATTTGTTGCGCTAAAACTATGGATAGATAACTGGAGATGGTCTGGGGTACCCTTCTTCCTGAGAACAGGAAAGAGAATGGCTGAAAAAAAATCCGAAATTGTAGTTCAGTTTAAATCAATTCCTCATAATATCTTTGACTCAAAAATCATGCAAAAAGACAATCAGTTAATTATTAGATTGCAGCCAGAAGAAAGTATTAAGCTAAAAATAATGATCAAAAAACCTTCAGCTTCAGGATTCTATCTACAAGAATTACCATTAGATCTATTGTTTGAAGACTATTATGAAGATGATCATCTTGATGCCTACGAAAGATTATTAATGGATATCATTGAAAACAAACCTTCTTTATTTATGAGAAGAGATGAGGTTGAAGAAGCCTGGATTTTCATTGATCAACTAATCGAGTCAATCAGTTCATCGGAAACATCGCCGTCAAAATATAATGCTGGTAGCTGGGGGCCGTCTGGTTCAGACTTGTTGATTGCTAGCCACGATGCAAAATGGAATAACGAGGAAGACTAATGCGTCCTGAAATAGATACCATAAAAAAAAGAATCGAAAGTAGAAGTCAACTGTCTAGATCTAATTACCTAAAAAAAATTGAAATATGGAAAAAAAAATCGCCAAATAGAAATAATTTAGGTTGCTCAAATCTTGCACACACATATGCAGCGTGTGGAAAAAAGAATTCAAAAAATTTAAATATAAAGCAATTTATAGGAATCATAACCGCATATAACGATATGCTTTCAGCTCATGCGCCCTTTGAAACATATCCCTCAAAATTAAAAAAAGAAGCTGAAAACCTAAATCTTCATATTCAAGTTGCTGGAGGAGTTCCTGCAATGTGTGATGGCATAACCCAAGGGGAACCAGGCATGGAGCTCTCCTTGTTTAGTAGAGACACCATTGCATTATCTACAGCAATAGGTTTATCACACAATGTATTTGATTCAGCAATTTGTATGGGTACTTGCGACAAAATTGTTCCGGGTTTGCTGATAGGAGCGTTACAATTCGGCCATCTGCCTATCATTTTTATTCCTGGCGGACCTATGTCAACAGGTATATCTAATGCAACAAAATCTGAGAGCAGAAAATCATTCGCTGCTGGTGAAATTAATAAAATTGAATTACTTGCAGTGGAGCAACAAGCGTATCACTCACAAGGTACATGTACATTCTATGGTACAGCAAATACTAACCAATTAATTGCTGAGGCAATGGGTTTCCAACTACCAGGAGCTGCATTTACTCCTTCTGATTCACCTACAAGAGAATTATTAAATCTTGAAAGTTTGAAATCATTAATGAAATTGATGGATGCAGAAATTGGCCTTGGTGAGATGTTAAGTATTGAAAATTGGATGAATGCGATGATTGTGCTTTTGGCAAGCGGTGGTTCAACTAACTTAGTGATTCACTTAATTGCAATGGCTAGGGCTGCAGGCTATCAAATAACCCCTCAGGACTTCAATGATCTATCATCAATAATCCCATTGCTGTGTCAAATTTATCCAAATGGAACTGCTGATGTGAATGAATTTCATGCAGAGGGAGGCATATCAAGACTTCTTAAGAATCTTCTTGAGTCTGGTTTAATTTATAATGATATAGAGACTGTTGCGGGATTTGGCCTCGAGCTATATACCAAAACCCCTCATGTCGACTCGGCCAATCCAAAAAAATTGTATTGGAAACAAATTGAATCAACTAATCAAAATCTAAAAACTATTGCCAGTGCTAAAAATCCATTTAAGAAGAATGGTGGCATAAAATTTATTGGTGGAGAAATAGCAGAAGGCGTAATAAAAGTATCAGCGCTAAATGATGAGAATGAGATCATTTCTGCTCCTGCTAGAGTTTTTACAAGTCAACACGAAATATTAGAAGCATTTAAGAGACAAGAATTGAATCATGATTTAATTCTTGTTTTATTGGGGCAAAGTCCCTCAATAAATGGAATGCCTGAGCTGCATAAACTCACCTCCCCAATCAATGTTTTGCAAAGCAAAGGTTATAAAATTGCTTTAATTACTGATGGCAGGATGTCAGGTGCTTCAGGCTCATTTCCTGCTCTAATTCATGCTGTAAGCAAAAAAAATAATCTATATAAAATTCAAGATGGAGATGAAATTGTCCTTGATTTAAAGAATGCTTTGCTTTCATTAATCAATTGTAGCCTTGACGAAAGAGAACCAATTGATATCTCTGCTGAAAATGAAGGGATAGGCAGAGAACTATTTAAAATTTTTAGAGCTAATGTCGGCCCAGTAAATGAGGGAGCTTCAATTTTTTATGACTAGCAATAACTTTGAATTACCGAAATTTTTACCGACTATCACTGTTTCATCATTAGCTGAAGCGAAATCATTATCCAAGATTCTTAAACTTGTAAAAATTACTTCATTAGAAATAACCTTGAGGCCTTCTGCGTCATTTGAAGCAATAGAATTTATTTCAATGGACAATGAAATAAATCTGGGGATAGGAACGGTCCTCAAGATAGAACAGCTTCTTGAGCTTGAAAACAAAAAAATAAATTTTGTTGTTTCGCCAGGCTACAGTGAAGCTATAGCTTCTTATACCAGAGAAAAAAATATAATTTATATCCCCGGTGTTGAAACATCAACTGAAATTATGAACGCTTATAAAAATGGATATACGCTATTAAAATTCTTTCCAGCAGAGCTTGCAGGGGGTATAGAGAAATTAAATGCAATTCATTCAGTTTTCCCTGATATAAAATTTCTTTGCACAGGTGGGATAAACTTAAACAATTATCAAGAATACCTTAAACTCCCTAATGTTTATGCTTTGGGGGGGTCATTTGTACTTCCAAAAAAACTTATCAACGAATCTGATACAGTTAGGGCAGTGGATCATTTAAACTCATTAATTTAGGCAAAAAAAAACAGAGCTAAGCTCTGTCTTTTCAGTTCGAGATTGGAAGGGGTCTAAAGTGAGAATCTCTTTAGCTCCTTGAAGGCTTTCTCTTTCCTTCTTGGTGGGTCACTAAGCTCTTTTTTATCGTCGACTCTTAGTAACGCTTTCGCCCTTCGTCTCTTCCTTCTCTTTCTCTCTTACTCCCGTCTGCAGTTGTTTGTAAGTCGGTCCGAGTTGGTCTATTAAATATACGCCTTTAGAAAATAGTGTCAACACTTTTTTTAAAAAAAATATGATTAATTTAAAAAAATTACTACAAGATAGAATAAGAGTGTATTACATCTGCATATTTTGACTGCAAATCGTATAAATTTGCTTTATGAGCATCTAAATCTCTGTCTCCAACGCAATTTTCTGCAATCGTGGTTGGGAAATTGTTTTGCAAGGAATCTACGGCCGTTGCCCTTACACAACCGCTTGTTGTGACTCCACAAATGACAACAGAGTCAGCGTGTATTTTAAGCAGATAGTCTGTCAGTTTTGTTTGAAAGAATGCACTTGCAAATTTCTTTTCAATCAATATTTCGTCCTTCGATGGTGCCAACTCATCAATAAAGGTAACTGTATCAGATTCGGGCTCAAGAATGTTTAAAGCTGGAATCCTGGATCGAAAGACGCTAGCTTCAGATGGATTTCTATAAATTGTTGTTGTAAAAATTACAGGATATTTTTTTAACCTAAATTTATTCACTAGATTAATATTAGCCTCAATTAATTTATTGCACTCAAATCCAAGAGGTGAAGAAGGGTCAATAAATGCTTTACACATATCAACCACAATCAGTACTGGATAATCTCCTATCCCAGTCGAATACGATTCAAGCTTGCTCAAAAGTTACTGATTTAAAAATGTAGGTGAGACAGGCGCCTCTAGATGCGTTTCTTCAAGGCTTTTTGATTTAATCTCTTCAATTGTGCCTCCAAAATTAAACATCTCGTCTGCCATTGTATCTTTAGACATTTCAGCTCTTAAAGATTCAGTTTCTTTTTGATTTACTGATAGGTCGTCATTTATCACCACGCCATATCTTTTGGCGCCTTCTACAGAAACTAGTTTCTTTGAAACATCTGAAGCAACAATGGCTGGATCACGCTGAAGAGGGTCTCCCCAGCCTCCTCCACCCCAAGTATTAAAATACAAGAGATCTCCTTTTTGTACTTTTACATCCTCACACTTTGCAGGTATGTATTCTTCAGAACCGTCAGCTCTTACTAGAAGCTTGGTAGAGCGCATTCCAGGCTTGCCACCATTGACTCCCCATGGATAAGTAAGCCATCTATCATCATGAATGCCTATATGACCATCTACAAGAAATCTATAAGCAACAGATAAGCCATTGCCACCTCTATGAAGACCAGCCCCTCCTGAATCAACTATAAACTCATACTTCTCAACTCTCAGTGGAAAGTATGCCTCAACAAATTCATTTGGAACATTGGTAAAAGACGGCCATAGGGAATGCCCATCAGGCCCATCTCCTATTGGTCTTCCAGGAACACCACCAAAGCCAATTTGAAATAATTGAAACCATTCACCTTTGTCATCATATCCAGAGAAAAACAAATGCGGTGAATCAGAAAAACCTGCTGCATTTAGCATTTCTTCTGGAGCACCCATTCCTAAGAGAGCCCCCAGCACATCAAAGATTCTCCCCAATGCATGCGTTCTTCCAGATAAGGCTGCTGGATAATTAGGTTTTAAAAGTGTTCCTTGTGGAATTCTGACATCCACAAGATCATAGAAGCCATCATTAAAAACAATCTGAGGATCAACTACATTAATGGTAAATGAACCAAAAAACATCTTGAACATATCTTCGTTAAGATAGAAATTCACAGAACTCTGAGCTTGGGGATCTGTTCCTTCAAAATCAAATATTGCCTTTTCTCCTTCTCGCCACATCTTACAATGAATTTTATATGGGCCCATTCCCATGCCATCGTCACAGATGTAATCAGAAAACTCTCTGGGCTCTTCTGGAATAAACATTGAGATAATATGCTTCATAGCATCATAGTTGCGCTGCAGCATTATTTTCATAGTAGAGCAAAAAATATCATCACCAAATCTGTCTGCAATTTCATTGCAACGCTTGGCAGCTGTATTGCATGCCGCAACCAATGCATTTAAATCAAATCGATTCCATTGTGAGGTTCTAACATTATGAAGAATTAATTCCAATACATCAGATTGCAACTCACCCTTTTTATAAAGTTTGATAGGTGGAATTCTTATGCCCTCTTGAAAAATTGTTGTAGCCTCAGTTGGGATAGATCCTGGTACCATCCCACCATTATCCGACATGTGCCCAAACATTGCTGACCATGCAATGTGTCGACCATCTCTGAATACTGGTTTTAAAACCATCCAATCTGGGAGATGTGAAACCGCTGCATTACACATATATGGATCATTAGTAAGAATGATATCTCCCTCTTCAATCTCCTCATCATAAGCTTCAGTAAAGCCATGAATAAATGAACCAAATTGACCAACAACCATTTTGCCCTCTCGATTAGCAATCATTGGAAAACAGTCTCCCTGCTCTCTAATGCCGGGTGACAAAGCGGTTCTGCTGACCAGGGCATCCATCTCTTCTCTCGCATTCTTTAAGGCATTTTCGATCAAATCAACTGTAATTCCATCTACCTCTATTGGATTTAATGGAGACTCATTTGTTTCAATAATTCTTGCAGGCATATTATTTTTTTGGATTAATTATTAGATTACCGACTTCATCAACTACAGCTTCGTGTTCTGGCAATATCACAGTAGTAGAGTCCATCTCAGATACAATTGCTGGCCCAGGAATCAAATGTTTAGAGTGAAGTTTGTTGCGATCATATATTTTTGCATCATGCCACTGAGCTTCGTGATAAAAACGAGATTCTTGTATAACAGCTTCTTCCAAGGATGAATCAGATGAAATGTTTGCAGAAGATTTAATTTCAGCTTGGGCAACTTTAACAATTGCTCTGATCATTAAAATTTCATGACCGTCACTTAATTTAAACGTAAATAATTGATAGTGCTCGTCATCAAAAGAATCTGTGATTAATTGAATACCTTTTGTTTTATACTCTTTCTCATCAAATTCTACTGTGATTTGGAAAGCTTGGCCTGCATAACGAACATCAGCTTGATAAGTTACCTCAAGATTTGAATCACTAACACCATCTTTAATTAGGGACTGAGATGCCTTCTCTCGCAGATCTTTCAAATCATCAAGAAATTTATCAGTTGTAATATCTTGAGCCATTGCTAAATATGATCTAGATGCTTCATCTTGTATTTGAGTAGTTGCATCACCGTATGCACAAAGAACTCCTGGACCAGGTGGAATAATTACCGGGAATGAATTTGAAAGGATGCCCAATGCATTTGCATGCAGAGGTCCTGCGCCGCCAAAGCCCACTAGAGCAAAATCTCTAGGGTCAAAGCCTTGCTCAACTGAAACAAGCCTCAAAGCACCAAACATAGACTCATTAACAATTCTAACAATCCCTTCAGCTGCTTCCATAAGATCTACTCCAATGCCATCAGCAATAGTTTGTACGGCTTTTTCTGCAGCTTTTTTATCAATAACCATGTCTCCACCAAGCTGAACATCGCTTGGTAGAAGACCCAAAACAATATTTGCATCACAAACAGTGGGCTGGTCTCCGCCTTTCATATAGGCAGCAGGACCAGGAACAGCTCCAGCAGATTCAGGCCCTACCCTCAAAGCTTTTGTAAGCTCAGGCACAAATGCAAT
>Ga0255773_10001372_pt1 | contig 24633 bp, 27 predicted proteins | sample 011ome_17_FD_179971 | JGI IMG/M metagenome (GOLD analysis project Ga0255773, IMG submission 179971) | Coastal salt marsh microbial communities from the Groves Creek Marsh, Skidaway Island, Georgia - 011502XT metaG (version 2) | ecosystem: Environmental > Aquatic > Marine > Intertidal zone >...
CACAGACGGAACAATAACATCTACTGTATCTGCTAATACAACATCTGGATTTAGTGTGGTGACATGGACAGGTAACAGTTCATCAACTGCAACTGTTGGTCATGGACTAGGTGTTGCTCCTAAAGTAGTTGCCATAAAACGCAGAAACACAACAGATAACTGGCAAGTCAGCATATCTAACATTACTGGAACAACAGGTCAAAGAGTTTACTTTAACTTAACTCAAGGTTCATCTACAGATACAACAAGAGAACCAACCAAACCTTCTTCCTCAGTTATTAGTATTGGTGGTAACGATAATACCAATGGTGGAACTTATGTTGCTTACTGTTGGGCAGATGTAGAAGGATTCTCTAAGTTTGGAACATATGAAGGAAATGGTTCTGCTGATGGTCCATTTGTATACACAGGGTTTAGACCTGCGTTTGTGTTAGTCAAAGATACAACACAAGCAAAATCATGGATAATACAAGATACTGCAAGAGATACTTATAATGTAGCACAATATGGTTTATCACCTGACTTATCTGACGCAGAAGCAGTTGCAGGTAGATGGGATATATTATCTAATGGATTTAAACTACGCTCAGCAGGGTCATTTATCAATGGTTCAGGAGATAACTACATTTACATGGCATTTGCCGAAAACCCATTCAAACATTCTTTAGCGAGGTAATTATGTATAAATTAGGAAACTTAACACTCAGGATTGGAAGGTCATTCACAGTAGGTGATGTGATGTATCCTTCTAATTGGTTACAAAAATCAACAGAAGCAGAAAGAACTGCTATCGGTATTACATGGGAAGATGATCCTGTTCGTGCCGATGACAGATTCTACTGGGATGGTGATATCAACAATCCAAAAGCATTGGAAGATGTCAACGCAGTAGATGAAGATGGTAACCCAATCTATGTTCAAGAGTATGATGCTACTGCTAACAATGGTGAAGGTGGCATGGTAGACACAGACGAACAGTTAGTGACTCGTGGTCTTAAATACACAATGCAACAACAAGTAAAAGACACAGCAGGTAAACTATTAGCACAAACAGATTGGTATGTTACAAGACTAAATGAAAAGACTACTGCTATTCCTGCTGATGTAACCACTAAGCGTGATGCTATCAGAACTGAATGTGATAGATTAGAAACTGCTATTGCAGGTGTAGCAACTGTAGAAGCATTAATAGAGGTAATGAATTCACAGGACTGGGGTGAATAATGAATCCACATGAAGAATTAGTAGCCCATGAAAGACTTTGTGCAGAACGTTACAGTACAATACACAAACGTTTAGATCGTATTGAAACTATGTTAAACAAATTAATATGGGGAGCACTAGCAGGTTTTGGTGCTGTATTCATAACTGTTATTCTTCATAATATATAATGTTAAGTAGAATATGTCAATTATTAAGGAGACAACAAAATGGGTTTAATACTTCATTTGATTTCAGTTTGTGTGATACTCGTGGCTTACGAAATTATCCGAGATCCACTCCACGCTCTCAAAGAAACTATACAATTAAAAACAATAAAAATGTACACTGTTCTCAAGGAGACTGCGTTACGACTGAAGGAGATTGTGTCTAAGTGAAGAAGTACTTATCAGTATTTTCTAAACGATTAAGTGAATCAACTATTTCATGTATGGTTGCTATGACTCAAGGTAATTTACTTATTATGACACTTGGTCATTGGCAAAAAGCATTACAAGTAGGAACAGTAGCTTCATTAGCTACAATTTTATTTATATTAATAGATAAAGAACACATTACAAAAAGTAAGTTTGCTATGGCAGGAGTTATTGGATTTTTTACAGCTATTGCAGATTTTATATTACATCCATCAGGTTTTGGTGGACCAACAACAGAAGCAGTAGTTACAGGTATAGGAGCAGGTTTATTATGTTTAGCTATGACTTCTGTATGGAGAACAAATGATTAACGCTATTTTACCATTAATAGGAACTGTATTAGACAAAGTTATACCAGACAACAATGCAAAACAAAAAGCCAAACAAGAAATTGAAAAAGCTCTTATTGATAATGCAGCTAAGATTAATCTCACTCAGGCTGAAACGAATAAAATCGAAGCTAGCCATCGCAGTGTTTTCGTTAGTGGTTGGCGTCCTTTCCTTGGGTGGTGCAGTGGGTTTGGTTTTGCTTGGGTGTTTGTTGTCTCCCCAGTGGCTCAGTGGGTGCTTGCACTACAAGGCATTAATTTAGTATTACCACAATTACAAACAGATGTTTTAATGGAATTAACTTTAGCCATGCTTGGTCTTGCAGGTCTTAGAACTTGGGAGAAAAGTAAAGGCTTAACTAAATGAAGTTATCAGAACATTTTTCATTAATAGAATTTACTAGATCTCAAACAGCTTCACGACATGGAATAGATAACACTCCTAACGAAGAACAACTAGAGAATCTAAAAACTTTAGCAAAAGGATTAGAAGATGTTAGGACTAAGCTTGATAATAACCCTATTAATATTAGCAGTGGTTTTAGGTGTCAGGATCTCAATGATCGTTTGGGATCAAAACGAACAAGTAGACACATACTTGGTCTTGCTGCTGATTTTACTTGTGATAGGTACAATAATGTTGGACGAGTATTTGAAGTATTAGCAGATTCTTCTATTGAGTTTGACCAGTTAATATTAGAGTATGACTCTTGGATACATATATCATTTCCTAAAGAAGGAGAACAACCTGAACGACAGGTTTTAATTATAAACAAAGAAGGAGTACATTTTTATGGCTAGTAAGAAAGATCCTAAATTAGTTAGAGCAGGAGTATCAGGATATAATAAACCTAAACGTACTCCTAATCATCCTAAGAAATCTCATGTAGTAGTAGCTAAGGTAGGAGATAAAACTAAACTAATACGTTTTGGTCAACAAGGTGTAAAAGGAGCAGGTAAGAATCCTACATCTGCTAAAGATAAGGCACGTAAGAAATCTTACTATGCACGACATAATGCTCAAGACTCTAGCCCAGATAAAATGAGTGCTAGATACTGGAGTCATAAAGTAAAATGGTAGCTACTAAAAAGAAAAGCACAGTAAACAAAGCAGGTAATTATACTAAACCTACTATGCGTAAAGCTCTTTTTAATAAGATTAAAGCAGGTAGTAAAGGTGGTAAACCTGGTCAGTGGTCAGCTCGTAAAGCACAAATGTTAGCTAAACAATACAAAGCTAAAGGTGGAGGCTATAAATAATGGCATTAGCTAAATCACAAAAGAGTTTAAAAGCTTGGACTAAACAGAAGTGGAGAACATCTGATGGTACTCCAAGTAAAGGTAAGAAAAGATATTTACCTGATGCAGCTTGGAAAGCACTAAGCCCTGCTGAAAAGAAGGCTACTAATGCAGCTAAAGCTAAAGGTAATGCTAAAGGTAAACAATTTGTAGCACAACCTAAAAAAGTAGCAAAGAAAACAGCTAAATATAGAAAGAAATAAAATGAGTAAAGGTAGTCAACAAAGACCTACAGATAAAAAGAAGTTTGATGAAAACTATGACAGGATCTTTGGTAAAAAGAAATGAGTCAATTAGACCAAATTAGAGAAGCAGCAGAACACGATCTGTTGACTTTTATACGACTTGTAGCTCCCCATCTTATGATGGGTGCAGTACATGAAGAGTTAATAAGTTGGTGGACTAGACAAGATGCTAAACAAAACCAATTAGTATTACTTCCTCGTGGGCATATGAAGTCTAAACTAATCGCTTATCGTACTGCTTGGTGGCTTACTAAACATCCTGAAACAAGTATACTATATGTATCAGCTACAGCAGACTTAGCAGAAAAACAGTTATATCAGATTAAAAACATTATAGATAGTCCTATTTATAGACGTTACTGGTCTGAAATGATACACCCTGAAGAAGGTAAAAGAGAAAAATGGGCAGTAGCTGAAATAGCTGTTGATCATCCTAGACGAAAAGAAGAAGGAGTACGAGATGCTAGCGTTAAAGCAGTTGGGCTTACCAGTAATACTACTGGTTTCCATGCTGATGTTGTGGTGCTTGATGATATTGTTGTACCAGGTAATGCTTATTCTGAAGAAGGACGAGATAAAGTTGCAGCAGCATATAGCCAATTAGCTTCCATTGAAAACCCTGGTGCTTTTGAATGGGTTGTTGGGACTCGTTATCATCCTCGAGATATTTATGATACTATGGTAAATATGAAAGAGTCTATCTATGATGATAATGGAGAGATGATTTCAGAAGAACCTGTATACGAGTTATTTCAACGAGTTGTAGAAACAGATGGAGAGTTTCTTTGGGCTAAACAAAAACGTAAAGATGGTAAAGCATTTGGATTTGATTTACAAGAACTAGCACGTATTAGAGCTAAATATGTAGACCAAACACAATTTTATGCTCAGTATTATAATGATCCTAATAGTAAAGAAACAGCTAATTTAAGTGCTGACGACTTTCAATACTATGATCGTTCTATACTACAAAACAAAGAAGGTGATTGGGTAATTAGAGATCGTAAATTAAATGTATATGCTGCAATTGACTTTGCTTTTAGTTTACGTAAAAAAGCTGACTACACTGCTCTTGTTGTTATTGGAGTTGATAATCAAGCTAATTACTATATTCTTGATATAGATCGTTTTAAAACTGATAAGATTGTTGACTACTATGATCACATACTACGAGCTTGGGAGAAATGGGGTTTTAGAAAACTACGTGCAGAGATTACTGTAGCTCAACAATTAATTGTTAAAGAGTTAAAAGATAGTTATTTACGACCTAATGGCATACCACTAGCTATTGATGAGTATAGACCTACTAGACACATGGGAGACAAACGTCAACGTATTAGTGCTATCTTAGAACCTAAATATGATAATCAACAAATATGGCATTATAAAGGTGGTAATTGTCAACCTTTAGAAGAAGAACTTACACAAAGGCATCCACCTCATGATGATATTAAAGATGCACTAGCTAATGCAATAGCAATATCTATTGTACCAAAAGGTAGAAGTAATGTAATTAGTATGACTAATCGAATACAAACACACTCTCGTTTTGGTGGAGTAACTTACTAAGGAAACTATTATGGCAGGAAAAGTAGCAGAAATCAAACAAATGTTAGCTAGAGAAAACTTAGCAAGACAGCTAGGACATCTCTATAACAATTGGTGGATTCAAAGACAAGACAAAGAAGAAGAATGGCGAGAACTAAGGAATTATTTATTTGCAACTGATACAACTAAAACAACTAATTCAAAACTTCCTTGGAAGAATAAAACTACTCTGCCTAAGCTTACTCAAATACGAGACAACCTTCATGCTAACTATATGGATGCGTTGTTTCCAAACGATAATTGGATGAAGTGGGAAGGAGCTTCCCTTGATGATTCAGTTAAATCAAAACGTAAAGCTATTGAAGCTTATCTTAAAACTAAACTAAAAGAATCAGGTTTTAGAGAAACAATTGCACAATTAGTCTATGACTACATTGACTATGGTAATGCTTTTGCTGAAGTTAATTATGTTACAGAAAAACACGTTGATCCTGTTACAGGAGAAGATGTAGTAACATACAATGGTCCTAAACTCGAAAGAATATCACCATTTGATATTATCTTTAATCCTACTGCTAAAGCGTTTAAAGATACTCCTAAATTTACAAGATATGTTAAAACAGTTGGCGAACTTAAGTTAGATATTGATAAACGACCTGACTTACAATATAACGTAGACTCTTTTAATAAGTCTATGGATGTAAGACGTAACATTAGTCAGTTTAGATTAGAGGATATTAACAAAGCAGAAGCTTATCATATTGATGGTTTTGGTTCTTTACAAGAATACTACCAATCAGGTTTAGTAGAAATACTAGAATTTGAAGGAACTATTTATAGTGAACATGACGATGAACTACTAGAAAACAGAATTATTACTATTGTAGATCGTAGTTATGTATTACGTAATGTAGAGAATCCTTCTTACTTAGGTAAAGATAATAAACATCATGTAGGTTGGAGAGATCGTCCTGACAACTTATATGCGATGGGTCCACTAGATAACTTAGTAGGTATGCAATATCGAGTAGACCATTTAGAAAACTTAAAAGCAGATGCACTAGATTTAACTATACATCCACCAATTAGAATCAAAGGTGACGTAGAGCCATTTGAATGGGGTCCTGAATCAACTATTCATATCCCTGAAGATGGTGATGTAGATATGATGCCACCTAACCCTGCTGCGTTCCAAGTTAATAATGAAATAGGTATGTTATTACAACTTATGGAAGAAATGGCAGGTGCTCCTAGAGAAGCTATGGGTATCCGTAGTCCTGGTGAGAAAACAGCATTTGAAGTACAACAGTTACAAAATGCTGCAGGTCGTATCTTCCAAAACAAAGTTAATAAGTTTGAAATAGAATTTATTGAACCTATTTTAAATACAATGCTTGAAACAGCTAGACGTAACTTAGATGTAGCAGAAATTGCTAAAGTTATGGATAACGACTTAGGTGTAGCTGACTTTATATCTATTACTAAAGAAGATATTACAGCTAAAGGTAAACTACGTCCTATTGGTGCTAGACACTATGCTGCTAGAGCACAATTAGTACAGAATATTATAGGATTGTTTAATAGTCCTATTGGACAAATGATTTCACCACATATCTCAGCTAAACAACTAGCTAAGATGGTGGAAGAATATATGGGTTTTGAAGCTTACGAGTTTATTAAAGACAACGCAGCTATCTTTGAAAATGCTGAATCACAGAAGTTAGCTATGTCTGCTCAACAAGAAGCTCAGATGCAGGCTCAAGAACCTATTGAAGACGACCTTAACGAGTCTGTCTTGCAGGGAGCAGGGTTAATTTAAACCTTGACTTTTTTAATCAATTATGTTAGAATAATTATATATGGATTTAAAATCAGATAAAGCTAAAAGCTTAACAAAACAACAAGTGTTTGAAGAGCTTAAAGCTTACTGTCAAGAGCAAATTCTACTTGCTCAAAGAAAAGCAATTGATGAAGATACTTTTGATAAACCTGCTTGGGCTCAGTACCAAGCTTATCAATTAGGTATTCAAAAAGCTTTTTCTAAACTATATAATCTTATTCCTGACCAAGGAGAAAAATAATGGCTGAAGAGCAAGTAACACAAGAACAACAAGAACAACCTGTTGAGTCAACTACCCAAGAGACTCAGCAACAAGATACCCAAGCTAAAGCTTTTGAGATACCGACAGAAGCTCAAGAGTTTGTAGGCGAAGGTAAAAAGTACAAATCTGCAGAAGATGCGTTAAGATCTGTACCTCATGCTCAAGAGCATATTCAGACGTTAGAAACTGAAATGGCTCAATTGAAAGAGGAACTATCTAAACGTAGAACTACAGAAGAGTTACTGGATGAAATAAAGTCTGGTATTCAACCACAAGAGGCTACCACCTCTCAAGGTGAAATAAACCAAGATAGAATCATGGATCTAGTCAATGCAACGATTGCACAAAGAGAACAACAGACTAAAGCACAAACCAATGCTAAAACAGTAGCTGACAAGTTTACTGAGAAGTATGGTAGTCAAGCTGAAGCTGTTTATAATACTTTAGCAAAAGAAGCAGGTATGACATTAGATCAATTACATACTTTATCTGCAACATCTCCAAATGTTGTACTTAAGTTAGCAGGTTTTGAAAACAAGCCAACATCTGTTGCAAAACCACAAAGTACTGTTAATACAGAAACTTTAAGCAAACAAAGTACAGATGAACTATCTGCTAGAGTACCTAAAGGTGCTTCTACTAAAGATATGTTAGCTGCTTGGAAAGCTGCAGGTGAAAAAGTAAAACGTCAATTAAATAATTAACAAGGAGTCTTAAATGGCACAATTAACAAGTAATACAACTGCGTTCATTGAATCGCAACAGTATTCTCAGTTCATCCTTGAAAACTTACATGACTATCTACTTCCTGAAGGTATGTGGAGAGACGTAACAGACTTTGGTTCAGGTACAACTCTTAACATCAAAACAGTAGGTACTGTAACACTTCAAGATGCTGCTGAAGATACACCTCTTAACTTCTCACCAATCGACACAGGTAACTTAACACTTGCTATCACTGACTATGTTGGTGATGCTTGGAAAGTATCTGATGACTTACGTGAAGATGGTAATCAAGTAGACACATTAATGTCTATGAGAGCTATGGAATCTACACGTGCATTAGGTGAAAACCACGAAACTAAATACTTAGCTGCATCTAACAGTGCTCAGACTGCTGCTAACTTAAACTTAGTTAATGGTCGTCCTCACCGTTTCGTAGGTTCTGCTGCTGCTAACGCTAGAACAATAACACTAAACGACTTCATCGCTATGAAATTAGCTTTCGATAAAGCTAATGTTCCTGCAGGTGGTCGTATTGCTATCGTTGATCCAGTTGTTGAAGCAACATTAAACAGTTTACAAAACTTAGTAAACGTATCTAACAACCCAATGTTTGAAGGTATTGTTACAGAAGGTTTTGCTCGTGACCATAAATTTGTTAAAAACATCTTTGGTTTCGACATTTATACTTCTAACTTCTTACCTACATTAACTGCTGCTGAAGCTATTAATGCTTCTTCTTATGGCTTAACATCAGAAACTGCTGCAGTTGGTGATAAAGCAAACGTATTTATGTGTGTGGCTGACGATTCATGTAAGCCAATTATGCACGCATGGAGACGTGCTCCAAAAACAGAAGGTTGGAGAGACAACGAAGAAAGAGCTGACAAGTATCAAGTTACTTCTCGCTTTGGTTTTGGTGCTCAACGTGTTGACACATTGGGTGTAATTTTAACACATCCATCTAATTACTAAGGAGATTAGACATGACATACGAAATTGATGCAAAACGTGGTGTAACTAATCACTATGGTGCTAGAGAAACTACTAAAAAATATGGTGGTGAATATGGAACTAAAACTTCTGTTAAAACAGTAGAGTGGGAGTTTACATATGACGATTTACCAGGCGAAAGTACTTCTGCATTGGAATATTCTATTCCTGCTAATGCTAGAATTCTTTCTGCTAAATTTATTGTAGATTCTCCATGGACTTCTACTTCAGGAACTACTGATTTATTAGTAGGTCTTAATGACAAAGACGGCAACGTTATTGATGCTGATGGTCTTTTAACAGCAGTTAACTTAGTTGACACAGCTATTGAAGATGCAGCAGACGTTGGTACAGTTGTTGATGGCACAGGTGCTTTAGTTGGTGCTTCTATTGGTGCAGTAGCAGGTGAAGTTGTTGTTGCTCCTAACGTAGATGACTTAACTGCAGGTGCAGGTAGACTTATCGTAGAATATACGAAAGCTTAATTAGGATAGGGGACTTTGTGTCCCCTCCTAATCTTTTAGGAATATATATTTATGACAATACAACACAATACTATCACAGATCCTGATATACACGAACCTAAAGGTGTAGCCGCAGCTACAAGTGGTAAAGTATATATTTCTAATGGATCAGGCTCAGGTACATGGGAATATCCTCCTGCTAAACCTCATGCTGAACTTTATATTACAAGTGGAGCAACTGCTCATACATTAGCAGGTTCGTCTGCTTATACAATTCTTAATCCAAGTGGTGAATGGACTGCTTCAGGTAATGAAGACATCCTTACTGTTACTGCAGGAAATGGTACTATTACTCTTAATCAAGCAGGACATTACTTAATTACTTTTTGGATTAACTTTACAACAACAGCTATTGCTCAAGGTTCAGACTATAACTTTAAATTTGCTTTAGATGGTACAACAAGCTCTAGAACAAGCTCTGTATCTAAACCTACTAATGGTGCTGACAAATTAACATTATCATCTACAGGTACAGTAGATGCTACTGCAGGACAATTATTATCTATCCATGTAGGAGGAGATGGTACTTCTTCAGGACAGAATATTACTCCAACTGAAGCAGGGTTAGTAGCTCTCTTCTTAGACTAGGAATAAATTATGGCTAAAATGACACTACTTGAAATGGTACAAGACATTATGTCAGACATGGATTCTGATGAAATTAATAGTATTAATGATACTCAAGAAGCCACTCAAGTAGCTCAACTTATTAAATCAACTTACTATAATATTATAGATGGTCGTGATATGCCGTTTTTATATGAGTTATTTCAATTAGAAGCATCAGGCACAGCAAGTAGACCTACTCATATGTCATTACCTGACGATATTATTGATCTTAAATGGATAAAATATAATTGTCGTAAGTCAACAGATACTAAAGATAAATATAAAGAAATTATTTATAAAACACCTGAAGACTTTATGTATATTGTAGATCAAAGAGATAGCTCTGCTTCTGATGTTACTGTAGTTACAGATACTACTGGTATTACTTTAAATATTTATAATGATCAAGGTCCTAACTACTTTACATCTTTTGACGATGAAATGTTAGTATTTGATGCTTATGATAGTGTTGTAGATTCTACATTAGTTGCTACTAAAACTAAAGCACAAGGTAAACGATCTGTAGCATTTACATTATCTGATTCATTTACTCCTGATCTTCCTGTACAAATGTTTACATATTTACTAGCAGAAGCTAAATCAAATTGTTTCCTTACATTAAAACAAATGCCTAATCCTAAAGCTGAACAAGCATCTATATCTCAAAAACGTAGAATGAGTCAAGAAGCTTGGAGATTAAAGAATGGTATTACATTTGGAAACTATGGTCGTAAACCAGGTATTAAAGGAAAACCTAACTACTAATGAGTCAATTAACGAGCAACACTCAATCATTTGTTCATAAAGAACAATATGGTAAATCAACTAAGAAAGGTAAAAAAACTATGAAACCTATGAAAAAGAAAACTATGCCTAAAAAGAAACCAATGAAGAAAATGGGTAAACCTAAAAAACAAGGATATTAATATGGCTCAAGATAATAAAAAACCTAATGGATTAACTAAAAAACAATTACAAGACATTCTTGATAACTTTGGTGAATATGAAGAAGATTCTAGAAATAAAACTAAAGAAGTAATAGAAGATAACCAAGAACGAGTACGTACTATTAAAGAAGCTCCTAAAAATGGTAATCCTGCTGAAGTACAAGACAAAATAAGAAAGAAGAAATAAAGATGAAAGTTATTAAAACATATGAAACAGAAGGTGGCAAAGAATTACAGTTGTTTATTTGTCCTACTACTGCTCATCTTAAGTTTCAATTTGGAAGTGGTGGTGAACTACCTCACTCATTAGATGGACATTTTACATCAGAACGTATAGCTGATGTTGCTGCTCGTAGCTATTTATTAACAGCTCAACAAAAGAAACAAGCTAAGAAAGTAAAAGAAACACTTAATTTAAATAAGGAAGACTAAGTGGCTAGAGCTATTGAAAAGGCTTTTAGATCTTTTACAAAAGGTTTAATTACTGAAGCTAGTCCTCTTACGTTTCCTGAAAACGCATCTCTTGATGAAGATAACTTTGTTCTTAATCGAGATGGTTCTCGTTCTAGACGACTAGGTATTGACTATGAAAACCTTTATCAATTAAATAATACTGGTTTAACAGCAGATAGTATAAAAGAAGGTAAACAATCTTTTCATGTATGGACAACTCCAGGTGGTTCTACATCTGTGTCTATTGGTATTATTAGAATTGTAAATAAATTATTCTTTTTAGATTTACTTACAGCTAATCCTAGTGCTAATTTACTTAATAGTGGTAATGCTTTAACAGTTACAGGATTAAATAATGCTAAAATACAAACTGCAGTTATTAACAATAAATGTATTATTGTATCTGATGATTTAAGTAAACCTGTACTACTTACTTATAATTCTACTACAGATACAGTTACACAATCTACTATTGATATTAAAGTACGTGATATATGGGGACTTGATGATGGTTTAGATGTAGATGAAAGACCTTCATCTCTTTCAGATGATCATAAATATAATTTACGTAATCAAGGTTGGTCTGAAAATATTGTTACTGATTCAGGTACATATACTGATGCTTTAGAATATTGTGCAAACTCATCAGCATTTGGTAATGTATATCCAAGTAATGCTGATGCTTGGGTTCTTGGTAAAAATTCTAATCCATCTAGTAGTAACTATGAAAAGTTTAATCCTTCTATATTAGCAAGAAATGCTACTTCTCGTTTTCAAGTAGCTAAAGGTCGTATTGTAATAGATGCTTTTAATAGAGGTTCTAGTCGTGAAACTAATACAGATGTTACTGGTTTAAATACAGATCAAGAAACAGGTTCATTTACTACTGTTGCTACTTATGCTCAACGACTTTTTTATTCAGGTGTTGTATCTAATGTTACTGATCCTGATGCTAAATCACCTAACTACTCAGGTTATATTTTCTTTACTCAAGTAGTAACGTCAGACGACCAATTAGGTAAATGTCATCAAGAAACTGATCCTACTGATTCAGCATTAAATGATGTTGTAGCATCTGATGGTGGTACTGTACAAATTCCTGACTGTAGTAAGATTATTAAAATTGTGCCGTCTCAAGCTTCTTTACTAATCTTTGCAGAAAATGGTGTATGGGAACTTTATGGTGATACTGGTGGTTTTAATGCTACATCATTTCAGTTAGGTAAAATATCAGATAATGGAGTACTTAATGCAGACTCTGTTGTATTTGTTAATGGTGCTTTCTTTTATTGGTCTAATGCAGGTATTTATATGCTTACACCTGATGCTGCAGGTGGACGATTTAAAGCTGTTTCTTTATCATTAACAACTATACAATCACTATATTTAGATATTCCTGAATTAGGTAAAGATCATTGTAAAGGATACTATGATGAAAAGGAAAACAGAGTTCGTTGGTTATATAATAATAATGACGACACTAATTATAATACTACTAACTACATAAATAAATATAATAAAGAGTTAATATATGATTTAACATTACAAGCATGGTATACCAATACATTTGCTTCATTAAGCTCAGACTCACCTTATATAGCAGATTATATACAAATACCAGGTTATGTAATAGCAGAGCAAGATACTAACGTTTTAGTTAATACTGATGAAGTTATTGTTACATCAACAGATCAAGTTATAGTTACTGTTGATACTCCTTTAAATAGAAGTTCTCAATTTAGTTATCTTACTATTAAAGGAACACAGTTTACTGTATCTAAGTTTGCTAGTTTACAATTTAAAGATTGGTATACAGCAGATAGTACAGGAGCTAATTATAGTAGTTATCTTGTTACAGGATATGAATTATATAACGACATAATGAGACGTAAACAAACTCCTTATATATTCTTTTATTTTAATCGTACTGAAGATGGCTATACTCAAGATGGTAGTAATTTAATATTAAATAAACAATCATCTTGTTTAGTACAATCACAATGGAATTGGGCAAATAGTGCTAATAGTGGTAAATGGGGTACACAATTCCAAGCTTATAGATTATTAAGAAACTATATACCAAGTGGTTCTGGTGATCCATTTGATTATGGAGATGGTGTAATTGTAACAAAAAATAAAATACGAGGATCAGGTAAAACCTTAAGTTTAAAGATAGAATCAGAAGAAGGAAAAGATATGGTTTTATTAGGATGGGCAACACCTGCTATAGCTAGTGATAGACCCTAACGAAAAGATATATCTTTATGAAGAAGAAGGTAATGGCTACGTTGCTTTAAGTTGGGAGCCGTATATGGAAAAATGGATACTTCATATTGAATGTAAAGAATGGTCATTATCTACATATAAACGCTATCGTAAAGTAGGTGAAGCAATTAAAAAAGTATTAAAACGAAGAGGTATTAATGAAGTTTATGGTTTATCTAAAACACCAAAAGAAGTAAAGTTTAATGCTTTATTTGGTGGTGAGTATACAGGTGAACTAGCTGAAATTAATCATGGAACAGAGTATCAATATATTGTTAAAGGAGTATTATAATGGGTGGTGCTGTTAAGGCAGTGACAAGTGTTGTATCAGCAGTAGGTAAATTTGCAGGTAAATCAGGTATTATAGGTCAATATTTAGGACCTATAGGTTATATTGCATCTGCTTATTCTATGATACAACAAAGACGATTAGGTAAAAAACAAGAAGATGCTGAAGAAAAACGTGCAGAACAAGCTCGTATTCTTGAAGAAAAGAAACAAAAAGTAGCTGAGGCTAATATACAAAAACAACGAAGGCAATTAACACGAGAGTCGTATCTTAAACGATCTAATATTATTGCTAACTTAGCACAAAGTGGAGTAGCATTTCCTGGTACTTCTGTAGCTAGTGGAGCTACTGGTTCACTACTTACTCAAGAACAACTACAACAATCACAGTTAACTGGTACTGAGATGGCAGGTAGAGACATGAGTCAAACTACACAACAAATAGGTAGCTATGCTTCTCAAGTAGCTACTACTGGTATGCAAATGCAAGGTTACCAAAACTTATCAACTTTAGGTTTTAATGTAGCTCGTGACTTTGGAGTTGGTAATCCATTTAAAGTAGCAAGTAATAATAAAACACCAAGTGATTACTTTGCACCTTTTGACTCAGCTATAGGATAATACATGGGATTAAATTTACCTAAAGACTTTATAGTACCTGAGGTTGAAAAAACTCAGCCTTTAATGAACGATGCTACGGCTAATGAGGAAGCTATATATACTATAGGTTTAGATGGTAGTGCTGACTTTGAAGACATATTTAAAATGTCTGAAGATTTAAAGAATGGTATTACTGAAGATCGAGATTTAAAAGATGCTGAAATACAGCAAACAGAAGCTAATAATTATAAATCAGCAGTAGCTGATATTATTGACGATCCTCAATATGATGATTTAACTAAACGCCAATTAATAGCAGACTATTATAAAGGTGTATTAGAACCTCAAGATAAAGAAGATGTTTTTGTAGAAAACATATCTACATTACCTGGTGGTGACTTTGATGTTGAAGATCAAAATCAAGATGCTCATTTATCTACTATTATAGATTCTCGTCAAGAGAAAAAAGACTATCAATCATTACAAGAAGACCAACAATTAACTGGTAATGTTATTGATTTCTTTAATAACTCTGAAATAAAATTTGGTCCTAGTATACCTAAAAATAAAAATGGTAGTATTAATTGGAAACAATGGGGTAAACAAACAACAGCAGAAACAACTGCTTTAGTTAACTTTTTTACTCAAATACCTGAGGTAATGGGTAACTTAGGGGCTCGTTGGGCATTTGCTACTAAAGACTATATTGATAATGGTGAAGTAAATTGGGAAACAATAGCTGAACGTGCTGATACACTAATTAAAGAAGCTAATAATCCTATACATAAAGCTGCACATATGCTTACATTAGAACAATATGCTGATAAAGTAGGTATTGGTGATGAGTTTAGAGATAGTATGGTTCGTAAAGGTGAAATGGTTATTAGTGATGGTATACAAGCTTTAGCTGAAATTGGTGCTAACAATGGTATATTTAAAAATAAAGAACAAGGTAGTTTAATTATTGAAACTGCTTTAATAGCTTATCCTATTGCTAAAGGTGGTAAAAACTATGTATCTCGTAAATACAATGAACGATATACTACTGTAGAATATATTGATCCTCAAACAGGTAAAACTAAAAGAGAACGTATCCGTGTTTATCAAAATGGACGTACTGAAAATATAGTAGATGGTAGTCCTCTTGATAATGTAATACAAGCAAATCCTAAAGCAGGAGGAGAGTTAGCACTTACAGCTATTGTTGATCCTACTAATAATATAGCAACTAAACTAAATAATAAAAAGTTCAATATTATTCATGATACTTTGTTAAATCAAGCTGACAACTTTACGTCTGATATTAAAAACACTCCTTCACTTGAACATAAGTTAAGAACTTTAACTGAAGATTTTAGTGATTTATTTACAGAAAATTACTTTAATCCTCTTCAAAACTATGAAGTTCGTAAACAATATGCTGATTTATTACAAGCTGTAGTATCAGAAAGTCAAGGTAAACTACATTTAAATAAATCTAAATTTACTTTAGCACAAAATAATATCTTTGGTAAATCTCGTTTTGGTAAAGACGATAGTTATATGATTTACTCACGACAAGAAGCTATTGGTATTTATAATAAAATTAAACAGGATATTATAGATCAAGGTAAAGCTTTTTATGGTGATTTAAAGAACTTTGAAAAGAGTAGAGGTAAACTTGAATTATATATTGAAGATTTAGATACAGGTAAAAAGTATACTCCTGACTCTCTTATGAAAGAATCTAAATTCTTTAACTTACAAGACTTTAAAGAACGTAAAGGTAAAGATATATTAGATGCTAATGACATGGCTGAGTTTAAAAAGAACTTAGAAGGTAGTGAACGTACTTTAAGTGTAACTTTAGAATTTGATAGAACATTTGATCCTCTTGATTTACATATTTATGATTCTAATGGTTTAGCTCCTAAAACAACTTATTTTGGCAGTGAAGGTATTGCTAAAGCAGCAGATGTATTTAGTAATAATATTATGAGTTTAGGTGCTCAATTTGATAATTGGTTATCACAAGGTTATCAAAGAGCTGCTGAAAAAACAAACTATAATACTCGTGCTATTGTAAAAGAAATTAATAAAATAGCTACATCACCACACTCAAGTTATGTATTTGAAACATTAAATCATTTATTTGTAAATGGATTAAAAGATATTAGCCGTGCTGATTTAGTTAAGTTACATAGACCTTTATTTGATCAAATTGAAGCTAGTAAACGTACTAAATTAATTGATTCTGTTTATACTGATATACAAACAGTTAAATTAATAACTAAATTAGATTACGCATACACTAATAAACTATTTAAAGAAGACCTTGTTGCTAGTGGCTTTAAAGAAGCTATTTACAATAAAGGTAATTTAGATACAATGTTACAACCTATTAAAACAGAGTTTCCTTTTATCAAAGAGGATATTGGTTTAGTATGGGATTTTGAAGCAAAAGCAGGTACTGAACTAGTATTTGATAAAGTTAAAGATGGTATTCCTTATGATAAATATGGACGACAAATTGTTCAACTACGTTTTCCACAACAAGATCCATTTAATTTAAATAAACGTATTGATGTTTATGAATATGGTGTTATTGATTCTGTTAAATTCCAAATAGATTCTTTACCTACACAAGTATTAGATAAAGTACCTGGTTATTTACCTACAGTACACAAAGCTGTTTACTTTATTGAAATAGAACCTAACTCATTATTTGTAAATGGTAAGTTTAAACAACAACCTGAAGTATTAGCACAATACAGACAAGTAGTAGGTACAGCAGATACTATTAAAGATGCTAAAGCATTTGCTAAAAAGATGGAAGCAGATTTACCTATGGATGCTGATGGTAAACCTGCATATCGTGTCGTTGAACCTAGACGTGCAGAGAATACATATAATGATATTAAAACAGATCAAGAAATATATAGAGCTTCTGCAGCAAGTGCTAAAACAAGAGGTGAGTATTTAAGTCGTAACTTTAAGAATAATAACTTAGAAGATATGATGGTATCTCTTGCTAAGTCTCATCGTGCTTTAGATAGACTTAATTTATTAGATCCACATCTTAGAGTATTTGAAGAGTACTTTGTAAGGACTTATCCTGAGTTTCTTAAACGAGATGCACAAGGTGAACCTATATTTCCTAGATCACAATCAGATATAATAAATCCAAATATTAATCGTGAGAAATATAGAGCAGCTTTAAATAAATATAAATATTATGAATCACAACAAACTTATCTTACTCAAGGTGAGGGTTTAGTTAATGAGTTTGTTAATAAAGTTTATGATGGTTTTGAATGGATGTCTCCTAACTTTATTAATAAAAGAACTAATCCTATTCTTAGAAAACTAGATGGACAACAAATTACTTCTTTAGGTAATAAAATTGCTTCTGGTTTATATATTGCTTTAAACACTTTACGACAACCTTTTGTCCAAACTACTCAAATTGTTACATGGTTAGGTGGTAATCCTCATACAGCATTACGTGACTCATCAATGTCTATTTTAGTAAATTTACGTTTACTTGCAGAAGCAGATAAGTTTAAAGGTACTGCTGCAGGTGAAGGTATTAAACAAATGGTACACAGTATATTAAAAGTTACAGATGTACCTGGCTTTAAAATTATGCAAGTACCAGAGTTTGAAGCTTGGATAGATGCTGTTAATAAATCAGGATTAGCACAATCAGCTTCTCTTAACATGATGGTAAACGAGTTATTAGGTGATAAATATAATCCTATTAATCCATCTAAAATGCAACAAACTGTCAGTGCTGTTACTAGCCCTGTAAGAGGTGTTGTTGGAGTAGCTCGTACTGTTGGTTTTAACTTTGCTGAATTTCAAAACAGATTATTCTTTGCTAATATAGCTATGATGAATAAACGTAAACTAGCAGGTAAAGATCTTAATTTAAAAGATAAACGTACTCAAGATGACATATTTTATGAAGGATGGAGACTATCAGGATCACAAACTAGACAAGGTGCTTTTAATTTTCAAAAAGGTTTAACAAGTAGTTTATTTCAATTTCTTGCTGCAGTACAAAAGATTTCTAATATTTTCTTTCAAAACAATGCAACTAATTTAACTAAAGCAGCAAGAGCTAGATGGTTTGCAGGTCACACAATAATGTATGGTTCTGCAGGATTTATGTTTGGTAAGTTCTTAGTTGATATGTTAGATAAACAACATCCTGAAGATCAATTAGATGAGAATACTAGGGCTTTAATAGAACGAGGATTAGCTAACTACCTTGTAAATGAATTATTTTACCAAGCTGTTCAAGGTGGTGAAGGTAAACGACCTAATATTGACTACTCAACATCAGTAGCACCTATGGGTGAATCAGGTACTCCTTTTGCTTTTATTGAGTTTATTTATAATATTCAAGATATATTTACTGAAAAAGGTGGTACATTTAGAATACCTGCAATACAAGGTTCACAATCTTTATTAAAAGCTTTTGATACATTTGATTTCTTTATGAGAACTAAAGATATTACTAAAGAAGAAATGACTTCTGCATTACCTCGAGTATTTGAGTTTGTATCAGGTATGAGTAATGTTACTAAATCTTATGTACAAGCAGAATCAGGTGAAATTGTCACATCATTTGGTAATAGTATTAGTTTACAAAAAACACAAGCAGAACTTGCAGCACAAATGTTTGGTTTTAGAACTGTAAATGAAAATGAACTTTATGCAATATTACGAGATGAAAATAAACGTAATGAACGTAATAAAAAAGTAGCTGAAGATGTTTACAAACAAATGGTAAAAATCTTTAATAGTCCTGATGTTAAAAGCAGTGCAACTCCTTTAGAAACAGTTACAAATAAAATGAAAGTAATAGGAGAAACTTTAACTGTATTAGAACAAGGTGGTAAATTTTTCTCTAAAGACGATATATTAGCTATACAAAAACAAATTATAGCTTTTGATCGAAGAGCTGCTAAAGGTGATATTGAATCAAGTATTTTAGGTAGATTATTTAGATCTCAAGAACGAGAAACTAATGAATTTATTAATAATGTAATTAACAAGTTAGAACGTATAGACAAACCTTCTACTAAAAAAGCAGTAGAAATGTTAAAAGAGCGTTTTAATATTAAACAAACAGAACCCAAAGGAGAACAGTAATGGCAAAAGGTTTTACAGATAGCATAGGAGAAAGAAATGTTGCTCCTTTTGTTAAACAACCAGTAATAGATAAATCAGAAGGATATGGATCTGCTACAGATATTAATGCGTTTACAAATGCAGCTAAACTATCAACAGCTATTTATAAAGATGTAGCTGAACTTAATGCGTTACAAGGTATTACAGGTGAAATAGAAGATGAAATAAAAGCCTATGAATCAGCTAGTCCTTCTAAAATATTAGAACAACAACAAGGTTTACAAAAGTCTGAGGCTGAATTAGCTAAACTACCTTCTCAAGAATCAGGTTCTGCAGAAGATGTTAATCAATCTATTAACAATGTTTTATCAGACATAGATACACAAAAACAATTCTTAGATAAAGCAAAATCTCAAGATCGTGTTAGTGGTTTTGAATTTGATCAACGAGTAAAACAAATCTTAAAAGAAAAAATAACACAATATCCTTATTTAAAATCAGAGATTCTTTCTCATGGTAAAACTATTCTTGATATAAATGGTATTGAAAATCGTATTAAACTTGACGACAAAATGGCTACTTCTAAAGCAGGTATGGATGAATGGATGTTTAAAGAGATTTATAAAGAAGCTAAAGATAATAATCTTAATTTAAATACTGCTTTGTATAGATTGCCTAATGGTCAATTAGATGCTCAAGCTATGGATGCTATGAATCAGTGGTTAAGATCTGCTAAATTTGGTGATGATGCTCTTGATAAAGCAGCAAAACGAGGTGAAAATATTGATAAATTACAACTTCGTAGAGCTATTAAAGATCGTACATTTGATAAAATAACATTAAATAGACAATTTACAGATATAAATGAAATTGAAAAAATCTTTACTATTACTAATGTTGATCAACAAACTGGGCAAATAGTTACACGAGAAGAACTATCTCCTAGTGAGTTAGCAACAGCAAAAGCTAATGCCCAAAAATATATTAAAGATCGTATTATAGATGCTGAATTAGCATTTTCTTCTTATGGTTTAAACGAGCCTGAAATTAAAGATCGACTTACTCGTTATAAAGATAACTTAAATGATTCTTTAACTACAATAGAAAATTATAAAAATCTTAGTGATATTAAAACATTTGTTGATAATCAAAAATCTATTGTTGAAAATAAAATTACATTAGATATAAGAGAAAGATTTGGAGCTTTACCAGAAACTGCAACATTAATGGAAAAACTTGCTGTAGTTGCAAATACTTTAGGGATTCCTCTTAATACTCAAGAATATCTTGAATTTGTTGGTAATCTTAATAAAGTGTTTGAACAAGAAGGAAATAAAGCTATATCATCATTAGATGAAATGTTAAATATAAGTCCTCTTAATAAAAATAAATCAATGGTACAAGAGGGTATTCAAATATCTTTAACTAAACTATCAGGAGATACTAAAGGTACTGAAGTAGCTAATGCTTTATTTGATCGTATTGATGAAGCATTTAATAATCAAAATGATAGTGCTGCTGATAAATATAAATTATATACTGAAACTATGGCAGGTATAGCTTCTAATGTAGTAACAAGTGATGATGTTAGATCATTAGATGCAACTCGTCAAAGTACATTAACTCAAAGTATTGAAACTACTGTACCACAAATTTATAACCAAATGGAAGCAGAAGCTAATACTTTAGGTTTAACTGTTAAAATAGATGGTCAAGGGTTAGTTATTGTACCTGGTGCTAAAAATAACTTTAATAATAAGTATGTAGTACCATTAAACAACAGTATTAAAACATATGGTAAGTTAATGGCTGCTGAGTCAAATAAAGGTATTTTAGATAGTCTTAAAACAACTCAACAAGAGCAAGTTCAAAAAGAAGTTACTCCTGAAGTAGTACCTACTCAAACAGAACAACCAGTAGAAACTACATCTACAGAAGAAGTAACTACTGCTCCTGTAGAACCAGAAACTCTTGTTCAAGAAACTACTGCTAAAAAGCTTGATTTAGACTTTGTTATTAATGAATTAGGTCCTAAAGAATCTGCTCAAGGACATCGAGATAAAGCAGGTAAACTAATTAAGTCACCTCAAGGTGCATTAGGACAGTTCCAAATACTTCCTAGCACAGCAGAAGATCCAGGGTTTGGGCTACCATCTATAGACCTTGAAACATCTACTATTATGGAACAGGCTCAATGGGTACAAAACTATCTTGATAAGTTAGTAAGTTACTATCGTGGAGATAAAGAAAAAGCGTTAGCTGCATACAACTATGGTTATAAAAACGTAGATAAATTAATAGAAGCTAATGGTGGTGATTGGAAAACTAAATTACCTGCAGAGACTAAAGACTACTTACAAAGTCTTCTATGATTGAATGGAAGGGTATAGATTTTCCTCCTATTAATCTGTGGAACAGTCCTCAGGGTAAGTGGCTACAAAACCCTCAGGTAAAAACAAATAGTCTTGATGTTGACATGAAACATAATAGTCACTAGGCATAACTGTACTAAAGTAACAGTTCTGTATATATCGATTTGCATGAGCACATGACTTAAAGTTACCTATATAGTTAGGTTCATCATTTAGATATAATACTAATACATATTCAAGCATATTACCTCCATATAAAATAATGCTGTAATAGCTAGGCGAGGCAACCTAACTACTACAGCACCATAGCATACCATAGGACAAAAAGGAAGGGAAACCTATGGTACTTTAACAACCATCACTGGTATATTTAATTTCTGAGCAAGTTTAATACCATACTCAGTACCTTTACTTTTAGTATCCCATATAGCTAGTACCTTATCTGCATTACTTATCATTTGTTTGGTACGGATAAAAAAGTATTTACTATTAAACTCAGTGGTGGTATCCAGTAAATGATAAGGCAATATTTGTATAAAGTCAAGTCCATTATGTTCAGCATACCACTGACTAAAGTGATCTACTCCTTTAGCACCACCTGATATAATTACTTGTGGTTTTACAGTATGTTCTTTAAAAAACTTATCCATAATAGGCACTACTACTTCTGCCTTATCTAAACTACGACTACCTATTATACAAACTCTCATTATATTTCACAGCTTCCTGCCGTACAGGCTAATGTTTGTTGACCTATTGTATTGTCGTCTTCTTCTACAAACTCTGTCCAGTCTATAGTTTTAGGAGTACGACTTAACAACTCTTCATACTGTTCTTTATTACAGTCTTCATAGGGAGCTTGTTGATAGGTATGATCACTATGGGGTAAGAAAGATACACCTGAAATCTCATCAAAGTGTTTCCATACCCATGCACCTACTTCAACCCACTCATCATCTTTAACTGAGATAGTGACTGAAGGTTTGTGTTCACACCAGTGTCGTTGATAGATAATCCAGTTTTCTAATTGCTCAATAGCTGTCATGCCGTCTCTCAATATAGCACCTTTAGGAGCTTTCATAGGAAATGTAAATACAGCAGTAGAGTCAGGTCTAAAAGCCTCATCTTCTACTTCTACACCTTTATCTTTTAAGAACGTATAGATTGGATCTTTCTTGTCCATTCTGATTCGTCTATAGTAATAGTCATTGTGTCGTGTATGAATACCACTAGCACTATCCACAAGCTGAGAAACAGTGCCGCTAGGCTTAACACAAGTAATTGATGCAGAAACAGGTATATCCAATGTTTTAGCCCATTTTTCGTTTGTTTCTCTTGCGACATCACGTAACCTTTCTAACATTTTAGGATCAGGATTAGATGTAATTTTAGCATCCATGATACCAGTTAACGATACACCAAGTAGTCTTTCTTCTTCAGTATTTTGTTTCCACTCGTGAGATAAGAATTTAAAGTCTGTTAAAGTAGACTGGAGTGTTCCCAATATAGTAGCGAGTTTAACTTTTCTTGTAAGATCTGTTTCGGTGTCTCCATTTCGAACAACAACCTCTGTAAGATTACAGAATTGCTTATCACGCAGTATAATTTCGCTGCATGGGTTTGTTCCATAAGAGAGATTTTTATCACGTCTTCCCCATTTCGCAGCTTGTGTTTGAGCAGCAACCCTGTTAAATATTCCTCGTTCACCAGACTTTGACTTAACCAAGCTGAGCCACTCTTCCATGAAAGTTTCATTATCAGGTTTTTCGGTGTAGGCAACTGAGTTGTTTGCGAGTCCTCGATGTGGATGATCATTGTACCATGCTCCTGTTTTAGCATCCCTCATACGTCTATCTGTTAGATTACTGAGAGAAATTAAAGCTGAACGTCTTACTCCACCAACAACTACAATTTCACCTACCATACACATAATATCGTGTACTTCGATAGAAGATAGTTTACGTCCTTTAGCTTCTTTAAATGTATTAATTACGAATTCAAATAACTTCTTTAGTGGTTCAGGTCCACTAGCTCGACCACCAAACGTCTTAAGTCTAGCTCCTGCAGGTCTTACTTTATTGTAGTCAAACGTAGGAATATCTCCTTCGTATAGGTGTGAGATTAGTTTCTTAAAGGCTTTCGCCCATCCTAGTTTACTATCTTCAACGACTATTATGTCATCACAATTACCAATGTCTTCTGGGATCTCTGGTAGTTTGTTAATGTCTTGTCGTTCACAAGAGAATCCTACACCAGTACCATTCATAAGAATATAGAGTGCTTCACTAAAAGCTCGTTTGTTGTTAACTGCTAAATAAGAACAGTTGTAAGCAGATATGTTATCACGATCACACGCTTCTCCTGCTGTCATTAATAATCTCATAGAAGGCATTACTTCTAGTTTAAGTATAGCTTGTCGTAGTTCACTATAACTCTTTTCAAAGCCTGGGTGTTTAGATCTAAGATATTCTATAAGTCTATCTACAGTCTCAGTCCAAGTTTCTCTTCGTTTCTTTTCAGGTAAATATCTAGCATATCTTGACATAGCTATGGTGTCTTGATACACACTAGGTAAGTTACT
>Ga0255773_10001381_pt1 | contig 24519 bp, 22 predicted proteins | sample 011ome_17_FD_179971 | JGI IMG/M metagenome (GOLD analysis project Ga0255773, IMG submission 179971) | Coastal salt marsh microbial communities from the Groves Creek Marsh, Skidaway Island, Georgia - 011502XT metaG (version 2) | ecosystem: Environmental > Aquatic > Marine > Intertidal zone >...
ATCCCTTTAGAATTATTATCAGCTGCCATAAAGGTAATAGAATAATACTGCTAGCTAAAGTGCAATAAGAAACTCAATTATTTCTTCTTAAATTTAAAATACAAGGAAAATAAAATAAGACCTATTAGAACAATCCCAACAAATACTCTTAAATATTGATTAAAAAATATATCTATTAATTCAATCATCTAAAAATTTAGTAATTATTTAAAATTAAAATAAGTTACTTTAATTGACAGTGACTATTTTCAACAATACAGCCAGCCTGCTCCATTTCATCATCAAAAATTTTTGGATGTCTTAGAGCATAAAGGTTAGTTAGATAATTAACACCATATCGCTTAAATTTACCATCGCTAGTTAAGGCACCACTCTCATGACCAAATGATGTAATGTCTTCTAATAAACTACCCTCTTTATTATAAAGAACAGTTTTGCCATAACAGTTACAAAAATAAGTTCTATTATGTTTTGGTTCTATATCAACAAAGATTGAAGTACCTCTAATTCCAATTGTGCCATTTGGAACCTCAACTGTTAGTTCATCCTTACGTTTTCCAAACACTGCATGAACAGATCCTTGAATAACTTTTAATAATTTTTTAGATGCAAATTCAATTTTTGTATCTGGTCTAATTAAAAAAAAGTCATCTTTAAATTTTATAATTGATTTTTCATCTTTAGTTTCAATTGTAGTGTTATCTAAATCTTGAAAATTTGTATTTGCTTGTTTTCCATCAATAAAAAAATTTCCTGATAAAATCTTATTACTTTCTGAAGCAAAAACTAAACTGGGGCTTAGACCAGAAATTAATAAAAGTTGAGTAGCTAATTTAATAAATTTTCGTCTATTATAAAAATTTATATTATTTAACATAATATATTTATATCACGTTTAAATGGTTTTGATTAAATAATTTAAATATTAACACGAGTTTAACTATTGATATTTTGCACTGGTAATGAATTCATTGAAGCTTTCACACCAAATCACAATAGTGTTGTATTTATTGACTTGAATATCGTTAGAAACATCAATTGCAAAATTTTTGAATGATTTTACTTCTGCTACGTATTTAGCATTGTCTTTAATTGCTAAAAATTCATCCTCATGTTCTACAAACTTATTTGTAAGATAGAGTTTATAATCTGGACCAGGTGCAATGGAGCCATTGACTGTGATTTTATCGTTTGAAATTGTAACTTTAGCTTCTCCCCAATGAAAAAGATCACTGCCTTTTAAATCTTTGACAAACTCTGTTTGATATAACGCCTTTTGTTCATACTCATTAATCTTAAGTGTATCTAGTGATTTTGGTGCAGTTAAAATTGGTAAAAAATAAACACCTAGACCAAAACCCACTATGAGCACAAATGTATGACTGGATAAAAGTAGTAATTTATTTTTCATTATTAAAGATCCTATAAATCAAGTTTGATTAATATCAAAGTCATTTTAATAAGGATTACTCTAATGATTATATTGACTACGATTTAACTCAGATTATATTCAAATCATGAGTTATCCAGAAAAATCAGAAAACGATGTTCTTATAATCACTGCTAACGGTGAAATTGATTTAGAAAATTCTGGTGGTTTAAGAGAACAAATTGCTAGTGCTCTAGATGCTAATACTGCTGTTTCAATTAATATGAGTGATGTAAATTATATTGATAGTTCAGGAGTTGCAGCTTTAATTGAGAGTAAACAAAGAGCTGGTGAAGGTGGAAAAGAATTTAAAATCATAAAACCAAGTGAAGCAGTTTTATCAGTAATTAAATTAGCAAAACTTGATAGTTTTTTTGATATCGAAAATTAATCTATAAATATTTAAGGCTTAAAACACTCTGCTATTTGAGTGTTAATATCATAAATACAGCTAACTAATTTTGGCTCAAATTTTTTATCCTCATCCTCATTTCTTAAAAGATTATATAAAATTTTATTTTGATCGATTATGCTTACTGATTGTATTTGATAACCATTTTCTAAATAATCATTAATCGTTTTATTAGTCCCTAAATTATCTGCATAAACATTAAGAGAATAAAAAAGAAATAAAAATATAAATAAAAACTTTTTCACGTAAAGAAAATGATATCTAGTCGTAATTTGCATCGGCATCAATAGCATCTGCACCTGTATGCCATGCACCATTGTCAGTTAAATTCCAACCACAATCCGCTTTTCCAGCATCACTTCCACCTTCATGGCCTGGAAAATATTTTCCACCAATTGACTTATGAGAGTAATCTCCGGTATCCCTATGAATGATTACTCTAAATCTAGCTTTATCCATTGGGCACCCTCCCCCTGAACCATATCCACCTGAAGATTTATAACAAAACATTTGTATTTGACCTCGTTTGTGATTACCCCATGCTTCATTATCAATTGTAATACTAGTTTTATTTGGTTTCCATGGATTCATAAATTTGGAGTTATCTGTACCGCCACCTAAGAAATAATTTTTCATTGAAATTAAGAATTGTTTACAAGTAGTGTCAGAATTAATCATGTCACCTGTTAAATTGCCAGCATCATCATATTCAGGAGTAGCACTTCCAAGGTCATTTTGGATAATAATAGTTTCTGTGTTCATATATTTTGTGATTGTCGTATAATTTTGCTCTAATATTTTTAATCTAGTAGAATCTACATAAGATTGATAACCAACTGTACCAACTCCTGCTAACACTCCAATAATTGCAACTACCACTAAAAGTTCAACTAAAGAAAAACCTTTTTGAATCATCTTCATAATAAAAATATAATATAATTAATAACAAAAATAAATATTTATTTAGTTTAATAAAAATTTATTTTTTATTAATAATAACAATTAAGGATTTTCCAAAAAAATTAAAAAATAATTTATCCAGTAATTTTGACAATGGTATTAAAGAGTCCCAGACTTTAATTTTTTGATGAAAATTTTTCTTATAATCAATTAAAAAAATCTTTGATATTAATGAAAGTAAATAACCAATACTGTCATAATATTTCATTTGATAACTTGAGGGGTCAAGATTTTGTATTAAATCTTTAAAACTTTTTTTATCATACCTTTTAAAGTGATTTACATCTTCATCAAATTTTGAATATAGATGCTGAAAAGCTGGAACATTAATTATCAAATTACCCCCTGATTTAAGTGAATTAAATGCTTTATTAATCTCTTCTAAATCATTTTGTATATGCTCTAAAACATCAAGATATAAAATAGTATCATAAGTATTAACCGTGAGAGAGAACTCTTTATTTTTTAAAAATACGTTTTGATTATCTGGGTATTTAGATTGTAGATTTTCAAATAAAATTTTTGAGGGTTCAAATAAATCAACTTTTTCCACTCGATCTAAATAAAGTCGCAAATTCTCACCATTACCAGGACCTATTTCAGCAGTATACCCACGGATATAATTTTTTATTAAATCATTTTGATAGTTTCGAAAATTTTTAGAATTATCAAAATGTTCTAGCTCCCAGCCTTGATAATCAATTTTAGTCATAAATAGATAAGTTATTTATAATATCGTGTTGGTTTTACAATTTTTTATTTTGATATTAAAAATTATCGTCTAATAGATGTAAGTATATTAAATATGATTGATAAACTAATTAAAGATATTCAAAAAAATATTATTGGAAATGAATTTAAGATTAAAATTTCTATAGCCACCATTTTGAGCGGTGGTCATATCTTGATCGAAGATCTTCCGGGTACTGGCAAAACAACATTTGCAAAATCTTTAACTTCGGCAATGAACTTAAAATTTAAAAGAATTCAATTTACATCTGACTTATTGCCTAGTGATATTCTTGGATATACGTTTTTAAAAAATGATGAGTTTGTTGTTAATAAAGGTCCAATATTTACAAACATTGTGCTTGCAGATGAATTAAATCGTGCAAGTCCAAAAACTCAAAGTGCTTTTCTCGAGTCGATGGAAGAAAAAACGGTCACTATCGATAAAGATACATTTGAACTTCCTAAGCCATTTTCAGTTATTGCTACTCAAAACCCTTCAGACTTATCTGGAACTTCATTATTACCTGAATCTCAATTAGATCGATTTACTATCTCATTTTCTTTAGAAGAATTAAGCAAAGATCAAAGGATAAAATTATTAAAAAATGAAATAGATAACAATTCAATTCAATCTAATTTTTCGTTTAATGATGTAGTTAAAGATATTAATCAAATAAATGTAAATGATAATGTAATTGAATATTTAGATAATATTTCTGAGTATATTAAAAACAATTTTAATAACACTCATATATCTCCTAGATGTTTAAAACAAACTATTCATCTGTCAAAATCGTTAAGTTTTCTAAACTCAAACAAATATGTGACCTATCAAGAGATTAAAGATGTCTTACCTTTTATACTTCGTCATCGTCTAAATATTGTTGAAAAAAAAGAATTTATAGAATTCATGAATAATGAAATTTTGAATAAAGTACCACTACCTGATGAAAAATAGTTTTTGGAAAAAAATTATTTTAAAAAAATCCTTAAAAAATCTTAATACTATAAGTAGAAAAAATTTATATATTTTTCCAAATTTAAGGGGTTTTCAAATTGCTGCTTTAATTTTTTTTTGTTTTGCAGTGGCTATTTTTTATCAAAATAATTTTGCATTATTGTTATCAATTGTTCTTTTTTTTATCTACTTCATTTCAATTTTAATCTCTTATCAAAATTTACTCAATTTAGACTTATCTATTTATAATAAACTCTATCCAGCAAATAAATTTGTAAATTTGATTTACCAAATCAATGACAAACAAAACAGAGAAAGGTTAAATGTTAATTTTAATTTGGAAAACGAAACTACTAAAAAAAATATCAATCATAAAACAACAATTAATTTAAAATATAAATTTGATAAAAGAGGTAAAGTAGATACTCCTACTTTAAACATTCATTCTTTATTTCCTTTTGGAATTATAAAAACATTTACTAATGTATCTTTTAAAGAGCATTTAACTATCTATCCAGAGCCCATTAGACCTACAAATGAAATATTTGATCAACTATATCAACTTAATACTGATGAAGGCTTTGATTATGAGTTTGATAAAATAGAGGAAAACAAAGAAAATATTAATTTATCAAAAATTTCATGGAAACATTCATCTATTAAAAAAAAGCTTTATGAAAAAAAATTCAAATTTTCTAATAATTTGCAACACATAACAATAGATTTACAAAAAATAAATGCTGAAAGTTTTGAAAAAAAACTTTCTTATGCCAGTTATTTAATTGAATATTTCTATCAATTAAAAAAACCATTTTTATTAAAGAACAAAGATTTTGTTTCGGCAATTGCTTGCTCTTTAGATCATAGAAATAAACTTTTAACGTATCTTGCTAATGCCTAGAGTAAATTTATTAAATTATAATTTTAATGCTTTAGTGATGCTGGTTTGCAGCTATTTAGTTCTATTTTCTGAAGTTGAAATTTCTACTAATGTTTTTTTTATAATATTATTTTCTTTTGCCGTTATTCAGAAAAGTTTCAATTATAAATATAAGAAATTATTTAGCTCGATTTTAGCTATAGCAACAATATACATTTTATTTGTTTTAAATGACCAAACGTTATCTAAAGAATATTTTATCAATTTAATATTAGGTTTAATATTTCTTAAATATTCAGAGATAGAAAAAAAAGAAAATCATTATTTTTTTGGATTTTCCTGTGTGTTTTTAGCTGTTAGCTCTCTTATATACGGCCAAGATTTAATCAGCTCATTTTTATCCTTTATTATAATCTTACTATCAATCATTCATTTATATTCCTTAAATCAAACTAAAATTTTAAAATTAAACTTAAATAATCTTTTTAGATATTTTATATTTGCGCTGAGTATCATTCCAATTATTGCAATTATTTATTTTGTCTTTCCAAGAGCAGAATTAAATATCAAATTATTTGAAACTAAAAAAAATCAATTAGGAATTCCTGATAAAATAAGCTTAGGTTCATTTCAAAATATTTCAGATAGTGAAGAAAATGTTTTTATTTTTAAAACTAATATTCAAAATGAAGATCAAAAATATTATTTTAGAGTAAAGGTATTTGACAAATTAAGTATTAGTAAAGATTGGTTAAATTCTGAGTATAAAATACTATTAGCCCAGTTTAAAAATAGTTTTAAGGTTTCAAATCCTATTGAAAAACAAGATGTAGATGCATCTTTAATCATGTTCCCTCATGAAAAAAAATGGTTTCCAAAATTAGATAATTATAACTTTGAAAATTCAAATTTAAATTTGAACCTTATAAACAATACGCTCACTACCAATAAGATAGTGACCAACAAAAAATCTTATAAATTAATTTATGATAAGAGAGATATAATATATCAAAAAAAACTTTTAGATTTTTATACACTTTTACCTAATAATATTTCCCCAAAGTTAAAACAGTGGGCAAAAATAAATTTTGAAAATACAAATGATCCTAAGGATTATTTAGAAAAAATATTAAATGAATTTAAGACTAATGATTTTTTTTATAGCTTAACACCAGTTAATCAAGGTAACGATTATGAAAACTTTTTCTTCAATACTAAAACTGGATATTGTGAGTATTATGCTGGAACTTTTACTATACTTGCAAGGTTAGCAGGCATCCCAGCTAGAATAGTTACTGGCTATTATGGCGGATCGTATAATAATCTTGGTAATTTCTACACTTTTAAGCAGCGTGATGCCCATTCTTGGGTAGAAATATTTATAGATAATAATTGGGTTCTATATGATCCAACACTTTCTGTGCCAAATGAAAATATTCTTAATTCAAACAATTCTAACTTCGAAAGTTTTGAGACATCTACGGTAAGTTCTAATAATGAGCAAAAAATAGATATAAGTAGAGTTGGAATTTATTTTGAATATATCAATTATGTGTGGACTAATAGTTTTTTAAGATATGATGAAAGATCTAGAACAAATTTTATTAAAGAAAAACTCTCTAACAAAGAGATGTACAAATCAATTTTCTTTATTTTATTTTCAATAATAGCCTTCATTTATCTTATAAAGATATTACTATTTATTTATGCTAGAAACTTTTTGTACAAATTATTTTTTAATAAACTTAGAAAAAATAATAAAAATTTATCAAATTTTATGACCCACCAAGAAATTTATACATCTTTAAAAAATATAGATCAAAAAAGATTTGAAAATTTATTTAAACTTTATGAGCAAATTAAATTTGATAAAAAATATGAAATTTCATTTAAAAATTTTTACTCAATTAATTTTCAAATAATTAAATATGCTTACTTTAAATAATAAGAATAAAGTAATATTTATTTCTTTAGCAGTTCTAATCTTTGCAATTCATCAAATAATGTTTCTATCTTATTTGAATATTGGATCTTTTCATTTTGACTATCAATCAGCTTTATCAAGATTAATATTTGGAAAAATTTGGTTTTTAAAGAATGGATTAACTGTTCCTTGGTTTACACCGCATATTTGCTGTGGTGCACCTTTTTTTTCAAATCCTCAATCAGAATTTTACTCACCTATTCAATTTTTATTTCTCTTTTTAAAACCTTTAACAACATTTAAAGTTATTTTCTTTATATATTCCTTTTTGGGATATCTTGGCTCTTTTTTAATTTTAAGAAGAATATTTGAACTCACTAGCAATGCTGCTTTAATTGGATCAACTATATTTCTCTTTAATCATTATTTTGCTTTTCATTATTTATCAGGCCATATTGGTTGGGGGTTATTCTCTATTATTCCAATATTTTTTTATATTTCAGCAATATCTTTAGATCAAACCAATAAAAAATACTCTTTTTTTCTAATTATAAGTTCAGCATTAATTTTTGCAGTCATGATGCATAGTGGTGGCACTAGAATAATTATGGAAATTTTAGTTTCTGTATTTTTTTTAACTTTACTGCATTTAATTAAATACAAAAATTACAAAATCATACTTTATGTTTCTATTAGTGTTTTAATTGGATTGTTAATTTCTGCCTCTAAAATATATGCTGCATGGTCGTTTGTAGAAGGTTTATCTAGAGATGTATCGCCAATATACTTTGATAGTATTTGGAAATTTGTCTCTGTATTTTTTGACTTTTTCTTTTTGTTTCCAAGAGAAAGCATAGAAAATGATGTTGGCTCAATGTCAGCAATTTTATCTATTGAAGAATTGTCATTTAATGTAACAATTTTACCTTTATTAGTTTTCATAATTTATCTAAGAAATTTGCCAAAATTTACTGATGATAAATTTAAATTAACTTTTAGTTTTATTCTATTCATAAGTGTTTTTATTCTAATCCTACTAAATTTTTCAAATACTACACTTGGATCAATTGTTAGAAAAATACCTTTTATAACAAATGATTGGATATCTTTCAGAATGCTTGCTCCACTAATAATCTTATTTTCAATACTTACTGCAATGATGTTTGATAAAATTTCTTTTAAAAAAAATAATTTTTTTACAATTATTTTTTTATCAATCATAATTATTCAAAATTTATCTTTTGATCGAGATAAATTATATAAACTTTTTTCACACACAAATTTGGAAGACTTATTGAATTATGAAGTATCAAAATCAAATGTAGATGAATATAATATTGAAAAAATTCTAACAATTCTAGACGAAGACTCAAAAGTAGATGGTCCTAAACAACATGATTTTTTTTTAGAAAATGAATCTGTTCAATTTTGTTATTTCTCAGTATTTGGCTATAGCTTAGAAGCGCTTAAACCTGTGGTAAAACCTTTAATATTCAATCATCATGAGATTTGGACTATTAGAGATGAATTCTCAAATGATCAAAATCTTAATCAAATCATGAATGTATATAAAGGAGATCCTTTCTTTGAAAGAAATGGAAATCTCAACTTCATTAATCCATCATGTTATCTAAATCCTAAAGAAAATAATTGTAAAGAAAATTTTCTATTCAAGGCGGTCAATAAAGAAGATCTAACTAAGTTTTTAAATTATAAACCTTTTGAGTTTAAACAATTAAAGTTACAAATATTTTTTAATTATTTAAGCTTAATAACTTTCGTTCTAACTTCAATTTTATTTTTTTATTTTTTAATAATAATAAAAAAAACCCCCTCTAAAAAAATTTAGAGGGGGTTTAGTAAAATATTTTAATTTTAACTTAATCTACTTAAGTTGAAATTCTTTCGCTTTATATTCTCCAGTGCTTCCAGCAGAGCCATCTTCTGTGTAATATTCCACTAAGAAATATCCTGAAGTTGATGCTGAAGCAAAAATTCCTCCAGAAGGAATAACAGCACCATTAACTGTTGCATTAGCAGAAGGGAAAAATCTTACGTTAATTTGACCTTTTTTAACACCAGCGGCTGCAGAGTTAAATACTATTTGATTTCCACCAGCTGCATCATATGGGTTTTTAAAAGCATTACCATATCCATCAGTTGCAAAGTAACAAGTTAGTCCTTCTACAAAGTCAGACAATGTATTACTGTAAACTGTGTAAGGAGTTAATGAAGAACAAGAACTACCTGCACTAATTGCTCCAGAAACTGTTTGAATATTGTTGTTTAACAGAGTTAATTCTGTCTCAACAAATCTTTTTACTGAGTTAAAGTTAGCAACAGCTACTCTACTTTTAGCTGAATCTGTATAACTTTGATAACCCACTATTCCAACACCAGCTAATACTCCAATAATTGCAACAACAACTAGAAGCTCAACAAGTGAGAAACCTTTTTGTAGTGTTTTTTTCATAATTATGTTTTTCCTTTAATTAAAGAATTATATATATATATGAACTTCTTCTACTGATTTTGCTTATGATGTAAATGATAAAAATATCATTTTAAGCTTGTAGTATAACAGTTTTTATCACCCATTTTGGGGGTAATTAGCTTATAACGGAATATAAATAACAATATTCATAAAAATTTTACAATATTGATCTGTAAGTTAAGAGATTAAATTAAAATAAATTATTAAAAAAAACTTTATGAAACTAACAGATACTCAAAATAAAATATTTGAATATATCATTTATTGCATCTCATTTGGTGTTTTTTTGTTTTTTTTCGGACATACTTTGGATTATGGAAGAACATATGATGATTTTGCTTTAGTAGATCATTTCACGAAATCGCCTGGAGATGCCAAGCTTATATCAAGTTTTTTTTATGCTAAATTTCATTTTTATCCTGTTTATTTTTTAACGCATGAATTGGATAATTTTTTTACTTTTTTATTAAACTTTAACGGAATTGAAATTTTAAATTCAAAAATAGCTAAATTTACAAATATTTTCTTACATGTAACAAATAGTTTTTTAGTTTACCTATTAATAAAAAAAATTTTTAAAATTGAACATAACTTAAGAAGCAATATATTCATTTTTTTAAGTTCTTTAATTTTTTTATTTCATCCTATCACATCACAAATTATTTTTAATATCACTACCCGAAATGAAAGCTTAGCTTTATTTTTTGGACTTTTAACTTTCATCTATTGTATCTCAAATGTTCATAATAAAAGAATTATAAATTATTTTTTTATATCATTATTATTTTTTTTATCTTTGTGCTCTAAATTAATGACTATTTATTTAGCGGGTTTAATTCCATTAACTATTTTTTTACTCAATTTCCATCAAATGAATTTGAGAGAAAATTTTAAAAAGAATTTTGATATTTTTATTTTGTTGTGTGGGACTTTTATTGTCTACTATTATTTAAGAACAGTTTTTACTGAAAAAAATAGTCTTAGTTTTTATGGAAATTTTGATGATTTATTATTTTATTTTTTAACTTCACTAAAATTTTATTTAATTGGATTATTTTTTCCATACGAGCATATATATGTTTATGCAACAAACTATGATTTAGGTTTATCATTAATTGTATTTATCCTTTTTTTAATCTACACAATATTAGCATTTTATTTATTTTTTAAAAAAAAAGATCCTATTTTAATAATTAGTGTTTTTTGGATTATCGCAAGTTTAACTTTACCTGTTATGTTTGGGATGATTGAAAAAGGTTTTCCTTTAATCTCAAATTTAGCTGAAAGATATCAGTACTCATCAGTTGTATCCGTATCATTATTATTAGCCTGGATGTTCGATAAATTTTTTAATCATCTTTATAAAAAAACCTTAATCTTAAGTTTTTATGGGTTAATCATACTATCTTCAATATTTGTTCTTTACGATAGAAGTAAAGTTTATATCAATAATACTGTGTTTATGACTTTAACAGATGAAAATAGTCCTAAAAATGTTTTTAGATATTCCTTTGGAGTTGAAATGAGAGATGCCATTTTAAAAAATGATATGACAACTTATAGATTTAATTTGTATCAAATGTACCAATTAGATACATCCTTTGATGAAGCTATATTGGAGTTTTTAAGATACTACATTTATGAAAAAAACGAAAAAGGCACTGAGTTTTTTGAAAAAGAGTTTGAAAAAAATTTCAAAGACAGTCCGCCAGCAAGGTTTAAATTAGCAAGATTCTACACATTGTATGAGGATTATAATAAAGCCGAAGATCAAATAAAAAAAATCTTTGAAAAATACGAAGAAATAAGAACTCAGTTAGATACACCTTCAAGAAGAGTGACATTTTTAGATCCTCCTATAGATGATTTATACTTTGAACTAGGGAAAATAAGTTTTTATCGTGAAGATTATGAGAAAGCTTTAGAAAATTTTAAAACGGCAAATGTAATAAATCCTCTGCATGCAACAGCTTTATATAATGCAGCAATTACCTTGAAAAAACTTGGATTAGATGAGGAAGCTACTCAACTTTATAAAGATGCTATTAAAATGAATCCTTTTTTAAGAGAAACAACTACTAACTTAATTGCTGAAACAAATTAAATGCGACATGAAATAAGTATAGTTATACCGGCTCTTAATGAAGAAAAAAATATTAAACCTTTAACACTAAGAATTATTAAAGTTTTAAAAAAAACTAAATTTGAAATTATTTTTGTTGATGACAATTCATCTGATCAAAGTAAAAAAATATTATTAACTTTATCTAAAAAATATAAATTTTTTAACCCAGTTTTAAGAAAAAAAAATAGAGACCTAACCCAGTCTTGCTTTGATGGAATAAAAAGATCAAAATATCAAAATATTTTAATTTTAGATGCAGATTTACAGCACGATCCAAAATATATTCCGCAAATGTTTAAGGAATTTTATAAAGGAATAGATGTTGTTATTGGAGCAAGAAAATTAACATCTGGAAAAAACAAAGGTTTATCTGAAACAAGAAGATTTGCATCTGTATTTCTAATTTTTTTGTTTAAAGTTTTTAACATTCAAACAAAAGATCCAATGAGCGGTTTTTTTTTATTTAAAAAAGATATTTATTTAAAAAATAAGAACAGATTTTTTGGGAAAGGATTTAAAATTTTAGCTGATTTATTAATTAACTCAAAAGCAAAATTAAAGACCAAAGATATCTTTATAGATTTTAACAGACGCTATGAAAGTGAAAGTAAAATGAACATCAAAATTTTATTAATATTAATTCAATTTTATGTAACTAGTTTAATGAAGAAATTATTAACCTAATAACTTTTTTGCAATCTCATCAATCATAGTCTCGTTATTTTTCAACCAGTCTCTAGATTTTTTTGAAATTGAATTTTTTACATATTTTTTTGCATCAACTAAATTTGAAAATTTTTTAATTGGTTTTTTAAATTCTTTATTAAGATCAGTTGAGCCAATTTTATCAAAGATACTTTTTATCTCATATTCAGACAGTTGTTCTCTCAATAAATTAAATTGTTTATCCATTTCTTTTTGAATTTTAGGAAAAAATTCTTTTTTTATTTCTTCTGAAATTAATTCAGGATCTATAGACTTTTGTTCTGATACTGGGGCAGAAGTTTTGGTTTCCATGTTTTTTTGTAAAATTGAATGACTATGTTGCAGTTCTGATGAATGGTACATCTGTAACATTCTCATATTTTGCAAATCCATAATTTTAGACATTTGATCGAATTTATCCTGAAGTTTTTCAGACTCACTTTTATTTTTTTGTTTTTCCTCAATTTTATTAATTAACTCAGGCTCTATATTTTGAACTTTTTGATTTAACTCTTCAATTTTTTGAGTTGCTTCATTTCTGTACGCTGAAATATTATCTAAGGTTTCATCAATTTTATTATTTAAATTATTCAATGAATTCTCAATTTTTAAATTATAGTCTTTTAGATCATTAATTTTATCTTCAAATCTTTTTTCTAAATTTAAATTTTCACTTAATTTTTGTGGGTCATTTAACTGATTGATATTCTCATCTATTTTTGAAGAGATTGTATTTATGTTATTTTGAATGTTATCAAATTGATTATTTAATTGGCCGATTTGATCTTCTAAATTTGCAAAGTTTTTATTGGCTTCATCTTCATATTTTTCAAACTCTTTATGATAATTATCGTTAATATTGTTTAATTTGTTCTCAATACTTTCCTCAGATCGAATAAGTGCATCAGTTAATTTAATATCTAGCTCATTATTAAATTTCTCTGAGAAAAGATTTTTTTGATTTAGTAATTCGTCTAACTTTTCAGTTAACTCAGAACTATTTAAATCAAGATCATTAATTTTAGCGTTTAACATTTCCAATTGTTCATTGGAAAATATTTGAGATTTTTTAATTTCTTCTTGTTCTTGACTGCTAGCAATTACTTGTTGTTGTTCTGCATCTTGTTTGCCCACAACAACCGTATCTGCAACCTCATCAGTTAAATTAATAATTTCATCAACTTCATCGATTAAATCTATGATCTTTTGATCATCTTTTTCAGAAACCTCTTCTTTTAATTCGATTATATTTTCATCAGAATTACCAAAATTAAGTAGCTCATTATTAGCCTCTTCTATTTCGCTTAAATTGTTTTCAATAACTTCGTTATTTAAAAAAATTATTTTCTCACTTTTAGAGTTTTGATGCTTTGGTTTTGATTGAACAGTTGTAGTTGTTGTCTCGTTAGTAGATCTGACTGCAACATTTTTATCAGTTCCAGTGGATGACATTCTTGTTTCAACACCATCTTTTAATTCAATCACTTGTTCATTAAATATTTCTTTTAGCTTTTGGACGTAAAGTTGTCTTGATAGTTGAAGCTTTTTATCCTTCAATAATTCAAGTTTAATCTCATCAAGAGTTTTTTTGATGTAATTTGGGCTTTTTTTCATGTAATAATTTTTAAGTACGAATCATTAACAGTTTATCAAACCAGTAAATGATAGTAAAAAAATTATAATGTTTGGATTAGGAAAAAATAAATCAAAAGTAGTTGAAGACGAATCGATAAGAGACAAATCTAAATTTGTTGTTGTTGGCTTTACCGTGATGATTTTTTCTTTTTTACTGTTAATCATCAGTGAGATCTATACATCGCTTCAATTATCCAAACAAAACAGCCTTATAGCCAGTACAGGTGACATCCAAGAACAGTCTGACAACATTGTTCTCGAAATGGCAAAAGTTGGTAGAGATGTAAATAAAAGTGAATATGAGTACATAAAAGAAATCATGATGTTTATGTCACCAACTGAATTTCAAAACTTTAAAAACTCTATTTCTGGAATGGCAAATGAATTTAATGTGCAAATTAACAGCTTAAATGAAAGTAAAGCAGATCAATTAGGCAAAACTTATGCAATAAATTACATTGAGTACCAATTTTTAAGCACATATGAAAATTTAACTTTTTTAAAAAATAAGATTTCTGAAACAAATTTTAAGGTTAATATAATTGAAGAAGAAGTCACAAGAGAAAATCCTACATCTAATAAAGTTTTAGCAGAAGGAAAAATTGGAGTTTATGTTTTTCCTGGTAAAGAAAAATTATTAAAAGATAAAGCTAAAATAATTGAAAAATTTAAAGCTGAAGAAGAAAAATTAGCTGAAAAAAATAAAAATAAGCCTGAAAATAATTAAATTAATTTTTATTCAAAACCCAATGGTCCTTTGATGTAATCATACATCGGTATTAAAAACTCAAGATATTTCTCCATAAATGGAAAAGCCATTCCCACTTCTTCTCTTAAAGGCACAATCAAAACTGAAAAAACAATAAATAAAAGTATTAATAAATAAAATAATAACCTTGTTCTTCTTGCAACATCAGTTTTGTTTTTTTCTTTTTCTGATTGTCGTTGTTTTTCTTTTTTTTCTAAAGCTTTTGCGGCCTCTTTTAATCTATCTTTTTTAAATAATTTTTGAAAAAAATTTAAATTTTTATCTCTCTCTAATGTTAAGTTATCTAAGTTCCTATCCATTTCTTCTTTTGATGGAAATTCTTTTTCTGCATCAGTGAATATTTTAAAATTTGAAACAGTGTCTTCGCTTTCTTTTTCTTCTTCAACTTCTTTGGTAACTGCATCATTATCTATAGTAGATAATAATTCTTCTGGGTCATCGGTAGGTGGAGTTTCCCCAGTAGGCTCTGTTGGATCTTCAGCTGATGTAGGTTCTTCAGTTATTGATGCTTCAACTACGTTCTCTTCAGCTATGCTACTTGTTGGTTCTGTTTTAAAACTTTCTTCTGTTGTTTGTGTGCTTCCTTCATTTGGGTGATAGAACCATACCTCAGAACATGAACCGCATCTTACTTTTGATCCTTCAGTTGGCATTACACCATCAGCTAACCTGAACTTTTTTTTTCCACAAATACAGTCAATAATCATATGTTGTAATTTTAAACTATTAATATAAAAAAACATATATGTCTATTGAACAAAAAATTGATGGAAATATAGGTAAACTATTTCTTTCAGGGGAAATTGACCTCGATAATTCAACACAAGTCAGAGAAAATATAAAAGATTTGATCGATAAAGTTAAAACAATTGAAGTTCAACTTTCAAAGGTTAACTATATAGACTCCTCTGGTATAGCGGCCTTAGTTGAAGGTATGCAACTTTCAAAAAGTGGTTCTAAAGAATTTTCTCTAACAGATGTAAGTAATGAGGTAATGAAAGTTATTAAGTTAGCTCACTTAGATAAGATATTTAAAATTAAAAGTGTTACAAACCAAAATGCAGCTGAAGATAATTCAGAGCCTGCCCCTGCTCCTGAACCAGAAGCTCAAGCAAGTGAAAATGTCGATCTTTCCCCAAATGAAGAACCTCAACAACAACCAGTTGATCAAGAAATTGAAAATAATCAAACAGAAGAAACAAAGCCTAGCATCAAACGAGATGATGATGACGGTGATAAAATAAAATTTAAAAGGTAAGTGCTTACCTTAATATCCTTTGTAATTGGATCAATTGTTGGAAGTTTTTATAACGTTTGTATTTACAGGCTCCCTAATGATTTAGATGTGGTTAGCAAAAGTTCATTTTGTACTTCATGTAAATACAAAATTCCTTTTTATTTAAATATTCCAATAATTTCCTACATATTAAATTTTGGTAAATGTAAAAATTGTAAAAATAAAATATCCATAAGCTATCTTGTAGTTGAAGTTTTAACAGCAAGCTTATTCGTATACGCTTACATGTTGTATGGTGTTAGCTTTAAGGGTTTAGCTTTTATAATTTTTTACTCTGGACTATTAATAATATTTTTTACCGATTTTAAGTATTATTTAATTTTAGATAAAATCACTATTCCATTATCAATAGTAGGTTTGGTGTTTACTTTTTTCAATTTTAATCCTTTCGATGTTGATATTTTAAGTTCCTTGATAGGGGGAGCAGTTGGTTATCTAGTAATTTACATTATCAGATTTTTATTTTTTAAAATAAGAAAAGTTGAAGGAATGGGTCTTGGTGATGCAAAATTATTTTTAATGATTGGAATATGGCTTGGAATAAAATCAATTTATTTAATATTAGCAAGCTCTGCCCTTGTTGGGGCAATTGTTGGTTCGCTTATTATTTATTTTTATAAAAAAGATAAAGATTTTCAAATTCCTTATGGATGTTTTATAGTGATTGCTTCAGCCCTGTATCCCTATTTAGGTTCGCTCTTTTATAATTTGATTTAAAGTTATATTGTTAATTAATTGATTCGTTAAAAAATGAATAAATCGTTAATTGCACAAAATATAAAAAAAAATTATCAATTATTAGATAATAGACAATATGGTCTAGCAGAACAAAATGCTTTTAACTTATTAAAACAAGATCCCAACAATCACGAAATTTATAATTTAATTGGTGACATTCATTATAAACAAAATAATTTTGATAAGTCTCTTTGGTATTATTTTTCATCACTAGATAGAAATTTTGACCCGAAAGCCTTAAATAGATTGGGAACTAATATTTTTTTACTCAACAATAATGCAGTTGCGGAAAAAGTTTTAACAAACTTGTTGGCTCATGATCCTAAATATGTGGCAGGCTATTTGAGTTTAGGTTTAGTTTATGAACAGAGTAAAAAATTAGATAAAGCAATTGACTGCTACAAAGCTGCAATCAAAATTGACCCTAAAGAAATAAAAGCCTATTTAAGCCTTGCTGCATTGTACAAACAAGATCAAAATTATGAAGGTGCGATAAAGGTTTATCAGCAAGGGATGATTAATAATCCAAGTAATCACTTCATTTTAAGTAATCTTGGAAATTTATTTTATCTTCAACACAAATATGAAGATGCAATCATTAGTCATCAAAGAGCAATAAAAGCAAAACCAGATTCTCATGTAGTCCATTTCAATTTTGCTAATACTTTACTCAATGCTGGTAAATATTCAGAGGCAATTGAAATGTATAAGAAAACAATCGCACTCAATCCAAGATTTAATAGATCAAAAATCAATTTAGGAACTACTCTTCTTTCAATGTCAAATTTTGAAGAAGGTTTTAAAGAATATTTCCATAGAATATATGAAGATAAAAATTTCAAATCAGTTTTGCATAAAAAAAATTTACTATGGAATGGTCAAAATATTGAAAATAAGAAAATTCTAATTGTTGCTGAGGAAGGATTGGGAAATACTCTACAATTTTCTAGATATCTTGAAACTTTAAGTCAACTTAAGTGTAAAATCATCTTTCAATGCCAAGAAGAATTGCATCATTTATTTGAAGATATGGATTTTATAGATCAATTAGTAAGTATTGAAAGTGATTATGATGATTATGATTACTGGGCACCTTTACAAAATCTGATTAATATACTGACACCAGATTTAAATAGTAATTGTCCATTTCCGTCAGCTCTTAAAATAAATGACAATAAACTCTTAGAGTGGGAAACGTTAATTGCAGTTAATGATAATGTCAAAATTGGATTAAATTGGCAAGGAAGTGCTTCAAATCCTAGAGTTACAAATAACTCTGTTTCCTTAGAAAGATTTAAAAATGTTTTAAATAATCCTTCAGCAACATTTATCAGTCTACAAAAAGGTTCTGCTGTATCTGATATTGAAAAATTTCAATTTGAAGAAAATATTATTAACTATGATTTATTAATGGATACGGGATCAAAAAAATTCCTAGATACTGCAGCAATAATTAAATATTTGGATTTAGTAATTACCACAGATACTGCTATTGCACATTTAGCAGGAACTCTTGGCACTCAAACTTGGTTGCTACTTCCAAAAGTTTCAGATTGGCGTTGGTTAAACTCTAAAGATGAAACTATTTGGTATGATAACTTTAGAATTTATAGACAAAAGGTACAAGGAGATTGGTCTGATGTTTTCTCTAGAGTTGAAAAAGATAGTCAAGAACTTATAAAAAATATAACTGAGTTAAGACAATCTTAATTTAATTTTCTCCAAAAATTTTTATCTATTTCTTGAGATATTTCCTTAAGTCTTGATATCATTAACTTTGATTTCTTTAGTAAAATTTCATCATTGGCAATAGCTTTCTTAAAAGCTTTATGTTTAGAAATCATAAAAGCAAATAATTCAGCTTTATCTTCAGCAGAATTATTTCTTGCATAACCAGATATAAAACCTTCAACAGAAGTATCCATGCCTAATGCGCCAACTATTAAATCATTTGAATATTCAACTTTATTAATCTTGTCCCAAGGTTCATCTAACTGCATTAATGATAAGGAGGCATCAATGATATGATAAAATTCATGATGGAATAATAATCGAATATAATCTTTTTTAACTTTAGCATTTTTATATTTATTGACAGCTGAGAGGTTTAAATAAAAAACACCTGGAGATTGATCTACATGTCCTGGTGCTAAACCACCAGGTTCAAAACCTAAAGATTTATCAGTTATTTTTTCACAAATCATTACATACTTAAGTCCTGAATTTTGTAAAAAGCTTATTGGATAGATATTAATTTCTTTGACTAAATCATTGATGACGTCTCGATAGTTTGATTTTGTTTGACCACAAAAAAAATCATTTTTATTTTTAAAGTCTTCCGTGCTAATCAAAATATCGATACCTTTAGAAGAATATATTTTTTTAGATTTAATATATTCACCCAAAACTTTTAAACTTAGTTTTGAATTTATATATTTTGCATATCGATTATATTTTAAGTTTTTTTTAAGTGTCCTAAAACGAACCAGGCAATCAATTCCACCATCTTTTTTACAATTTTCTAATGCAGTTTTATCTAGTTCATTTTGAGGCAGAACACCCATTCGTGTGTATAGTCTTCCATCAACCGCTTCAACTATTGTACCTCTAAATTTTTTATCTTTTTTTTTATTTTCTTTAATTGTTGAAATATAATTTTTTACAAACTCTGCTCTTTGTATGTAAGATTGTCTTATCTCCTCAGTAACATTGCCAGCAAATACATTATTTTGAAATATTAAAGTAAAAACTAAAATGAATAAAATTCTCATTAAACATTTTTAAAGAACTTAATGCTAAAGCTTGAACTAATATCTCTAAATTGTTCCGTATAGCAGGAAGCAAATATTTCTATACTGTTTTGTTGTGGTGCATCCGTCAGCACAAAGTTTAGCAAATTATCGTTTGGTTCCTTTTCTATTAAATCAAAGCTATTAAAATAATCTTTCCACATGGAGATTTTTTCCTTACATCTATTTAAATCTCCTTGTTTCTCACTATTAAATGCGATGATTGAATAAACTTGGTTTTGAGAATTGGTATAAAAATAGTAGTTATCAAAATGATTAGATAGTTTATTTGGTTCAACTTTAAAACATTTTCCATCTGCAATATTTTTTTCACATTCACCAATAATATCTAATTGATCCTCATTAAGCTCTGCTAAAAAAAGCTGATCAAAGATTTGTTCTAGTCTATTTTTTGGTAATATAATTTCAGTATTTTTAGGTTGTAATAATTTATCGATATTTGAAACATCTAAACCTTCTTTTTCCTCGGGCTTTTCATCAAACATTTGTTCTGGCTCATTAACTTCTTGACCTGGTAAATCACCTGGTTCTCCAGAGATTGCATTAAGGTTTGTTAAGAATAACAATAAAAATATTTGAATTAATAGTTTCATTTATTTAAGACTCTATAATATTAATAATTAACTAATATTAAACATAAATCAATGAGTGAAGCGCTTCAAAAAAGCATACAAGATATCAATAAACTTCCTGGTCTTAAAAAAGTAAAAGAAGAAGTTAAAAATCTAGTTGCTTATTTACAAAGTACCAAGGAAAGAAAAGAACAAGGACTAGGAGAAGGTCCAGCTTTAACGTTGCATTTAATTTTCTCTGGTAATCCTGGAACTGGTAAAACTACAGTTGCAAGAATATTAGCAGAAATTTATAGAGACCTTGGATTAATTCAGGGAGGTAAACTTATAGAAGTTACTAGAAGTGATTTAGTTGTAGCTGAAAAAGGAAAAACAGCTGAAAGAGCTGCTGAAAAATTTAATCAAGCAATAGATAATGTATTGTTTATTGATGAAGCATACACTTTAATCAATAAAAAAGACCCTAACGATAACGGTCAAGAAGCAATCGATGAATTGCTTAAATATATGGAAGATTATAGAGACAGATTAATTGTTATTGTTGCAGGTTATGAAAAAAACATGCAAGACTTTATTGCTGCTAATGCTGGTTTAGCATCAAGATTTAAGAAAAATATTGTTTTTGAAAATTATAATGATTTAGAGCTTTACCAAATTTTCTATAAAATGTGTCGTGAAAATAATTATATGATAGCAAACGATGCAAGTGGCCCAATCCAAAATGCGTGTAAAAAAGTTATAGAAATAACGGGTGAACGGTATTCTAATGCAAGAGATGTAAGGCGTTTTTTTGAGGGTTGTGTTCAAACTCAATCTGTAAGATTAAGTCAGATGAAAACTAAAACTAAATTAGATCTCATGATGATTAAAAAAGAGGATGTTGAAACAACAATTAATAATTTTAGTTAAACAGTATTTTTTGCTCTAAAATGATTTACAATATATCTTCTAATAAATTCATAAGCTAAAATAATAAAAGCTACAAAAGTTACAAAAGGCAAATAACTTAATATTCTTAAATATTTAAAATAAATTTTTTGGTAAGCAGTTGTTTCATCTTGCTGAATTTGATGTAATCGGTTTGCAATTAAATGTATTTTTGGATCAGAGAGCTTGTTACATTTATCTAAAATTTTATATAATTGCTGCTTATCATAATAATTTACTAAGTGGACTAATTTGTTTTCAATCGCATAACAATTTGCGCTTAAATTATTGTAAACATCATTTAAAGTTAATTGCCTTTTTATTTTGGAATTATTACTGACACTTTCGTATACCTTAGCAACTTCTTGTTCTGTTGGGCTTTCTTTTAAAACAATTTCTATATTTTCTTCAAATTCCTCTAAAGTTTTTTCAACTTTTTTAATAGTATTCTTATCTTTAGGTGACGCTTCTTTTATAACTTCCTGATCATTTTCAGGTTTTTTTGCAATAACTGGAGGGACATTCCCTTTAGCAAAATCTCCAAATAGTTTTCTAAAGGTTAAAGAAAAAATATTTGAATTCATGTCACTGTCTTCGTTTTGCATTAAAAATGCATTCGCCATTAAGCTTGTATCAGTTTCTTTATTTAAAAAATTATATCCAAGTCCCAATGAATAATAAGTTTCTTGATCTCTTGGTAAATCAACATTGAACGAAGAGCCTGAGCTATATCGAGCATTAGAAGTTGTGCCATCTATGAAATGATCTTGAGAAGCAAACATTGCAAGACTTAACTCATTATTAATATTATCCTTTTTGCTTAGATCGACACCAATTGAAATTCCAAGCTCAGGTTTAACTAAAAATAAATTATCATTATCAACATTAAGAGCTAGCTCGCCCCCTGTTTCTTCGGTATCGCTTTTAAATACATACGTTGAATTAAGTTTTGCTGATGGTGAAACACTTACTTCACCAAACTTATACTTTTTAATATATTGAACTTCTTGATTTATTCCAACATCCCAATAATCAGAAACATATTTGTCATTTACTGAAGTGCCAAATACAGAAACATTTCTTTCACTTTCTGTTTTCGAAACATACATTCCAGATATTAAGTTTAAACCATGGTCTTTTTTATCATATTGTTTGAATAAAGAGGCGTGAACTGAATAGGTTTTAGACTCACCATAGTTATTTTTATAATCTGTATCTGTGCCTGTAAAACCATATGAGTATCCAGTGAATGTTTCTTCATCATTTTTGAATTGTTGACCAAATAAAATTCCTGTTGTCTCAGAGTCGTAACCTGTATAATTGGAATTGATATTATCTCGATCAGCTGTGGTACCATAAGTTCTTATAAACGTTGCAGAGTCTTCAGATTGAAAATCATTGAATATAGATCTATTCTTATTATTTTTAACAAAGCCTAAAACACTGGTGTCTGAATAATCAAAATATTCATTAAAATTTTTCTTATCCCCATATAAACCCGCATCTTGTAATGAAGCTAAAGTTAATTCATTTGAGCTGCTTGTGAAGCTGCTAACTAATGAAGTATTTATATTAGAAGAAGTAACGCTAGTTAAAGCTCTATTAAAATTGTTATGATTTAAAGTAGGTTGAGTAAAAGTTGATGCAAGTACTGTACCTTTTAGTTTTCCAAGTTCAGTGTTAACAGAATTTACTGTTGCAGAGTTTAGTACATCTTTAATTTCTTTTAATTGACCAGTTGTTGCATTATCGAATACTGTTGCAACATCTTTAAACTTATTTACTGTAGTTGTATCTTTAATCAAATTACTTGAAGTTTCTGCTTCAGTTAAGTCAAGTTTAACTGTTTTTCCAAGTGTATCGTATACAATATCCCAAGTTGCTCCGTTTAAATTGCTTTGATTATTCATTGTTTCTGTTGCAAAAGTTCCAGAAAACGTTCCACCAGCTGAAGCATCTACTATTATATGTGATCTATCAGAATAAGTTGTGTTTTCAGGAAATAATGAAATCGTACCTGCTAAGATTGTGTTTCCATTAACTACAATTTTATCTGCACTAGATGCATTAAATTCAATTTCAGTAGTATCATCGGCTGATAAAGTTAAATCACCACTTACGGTTAAAATTCCAATACTATTACCCGGAGCAAGTGTTCCTCCAGTAGTAGTAAATGAAACATCGCCACCGATTACTCCTCCTCCACCTAATGTTCCACCTTTGACAATAATATCACCTAAAGTGATGTCATTTAAACCATCACTACTTGTGCCCGCAAATAATGTTCCTCCAGCAACATTAATTGTTCCGTTAAAAGTGTTTGTGCCTGTAAGAGTTAATTCACCAGTCCCAGATTTATTAATTGTACCTGATCCTGAAATTACTCCTGATAAAGTTTGATTACTTGATGAGTTTATACCAAAGTCACCAGAATTTGAGATATTACCTGCGTAAGTTCCTTCACCTAATTGACTTGTCACTAATAATATACCTGCTGAAATATTAGTATTTCCACTATAAGAATTTGTTCCAGACAAAGTTAAAATACCACTTCCAGCTTTTGTTAAAGAACCTGCTCCTGAAACTGTTCCACTTAGCTCTTGATCGTTTGTATCTCCAGTAGTTAAAGTAGTTGAACTTGCAATATCAACTGTTCCTGCGCCATCTACTGAAGCAATAGTGTCTGTTGCATCTACATCATAAATTGCACCAGAGGCTACTGAAACCGTTGTACTATTAGATAAAGTACCTGAGACAGTCAAAGTTCCAGCTGAAATAGTTGTATCACCTGTATATGAATTTGTACCTGATAAGGTTAGTGTTCCTGATCCTGCTTTAGTTAAATTACCAGTTCCTGAAATTGCTCCAGTAAAAGATGAAGAGCTGCTATTGGTTATATTTAGATTATTGTCTAATACTGCTGCTGCTGCTGTAATTTCTGTACCGTTCAATGTAGAACTTGCAGATACAGTAGTTGTCCCAGTGTATGATTGTGTGCCTGTTGTTGTAACATCTGCGCCAATATTCGATGTGCCTGACACCGACATATTAGTTACACCTGAAACAGCACCATCCAAGTCTAAATTTCCTGTTATTGTTAAAGCGTTTGATCCACCAGTTACTGCATTTAAAGTAACTGTTGAGGCTGTTAA
>Ga0255773_10001396_pt1 | contig 24397 bp, 26 predicted proteins | sample 011ome_17_FD_179971 | JGI IMG/M metagenome (GOLD analysis project Ga0255773, IMG submission 179971) | Coastal salt marsh microbial communities from the Groves Creek Marsh, Skidaway Island, Georgia - 011502XT metaG (version 2) | ecosystem: Environmental > Aquatic > Marine > Intertidal zone >...
GATTATCCCTCCATCTATAGAATATAAAAATACCGAAAAGGCTCGCCCTTTTATTTTTAGAATAAAGCGCACAATTGCACAAGTAAAATTAGGATTACAGCAGCTAAGATTGCTTGTTAAAGCGAATAAGCGCTTTATTGAAATGAAGAAAGAGGACTTTGAGGAGCGAGAAGGGTTGTGAAAGAGATTAAAGTTAGTATTATTATAACTGCATACAATTTTGAAAAATATATTGAAAGGTGTATTAAAAGTGCCATAAGTCAAACTTTAACAGAGATAGAAATCATAGTTGTAAATGATGGCTCAATTGATAATACGCAAAATATTATTGATAGACTTGCACTAGAAGATAATAGAATAGTGGCGATAAGCAAGAGTAATGAGGGGTATTCATCAGCTGTAAATACTGGCTTAGATATTGTACAGGGTGAGTATGTACAAGAGTTAGATGGCGACGATTGGATGGAGCCCTCAGTATGTGAGGATACTTATAAATATGCTATTGAAAAGGATCTTGATATTGTTGTGTGCGACTATTACAGAGATAATGACAACGGAAAAGTTCGATATGTGAGAGATTTATATTGCGGGCAAGATGTATATTCAAGTGAAGAGTATTTAAAGTGTTTTTTTCAGAAGAAAACCTCAACTTTAGCATGGCCTAAACTTGTAAAAGCAAAAATATACACAAGTGTTAAACGTCCAATAGATAATTCGACAAGTTCAGACTTAATAACGGTGTTTAAATGGGCTTTAAAAGCTAAAAAAATAGGTAAACTTGAAAAGGCCTACCATCATTGGATAAATAATCCGAACAGTTTAACAAGAGAAGCCCCCTCTAAATTTATGCATCAAACATTTGAAGTTTATGATGAGATAGAAAGCAACCTAAAAGAAAGTAATCAGTATGAAAAATATAAAAATGACTTATTAATTATGCGTCACTTTTCATTTGTTGCATTCTTTATGCAAAAGCCTTTTTATGGTGATGGTAATTATCAAAGAGCTTTAGACTATATGCTGTCCTATTTAAAACAAAACGACAACCCTAAAAAGATAAACTCATCAAGACATGCTTTGGTTAGGATATTGAAGCGTTACCCTTATAAAGCTGTATTTTACATGCTGAACCTTATTTTTTATTTATCACCTTTTTAAGTTGGAAAATAAATATGATAATTGGAAATGGGTTTCTAGCTAAAAATTTATACCATCATGGTGTAAATGAATTGCCGTTAATTGTATTGGCTTCTGGTGTTGGGGATTCAAAATGTAGCTCTATTCAGGAATTTGAGCGTGAAACAGATCTAATTATTGAAAATATTGAATTAGCTAAAAAACTAGACTATCCGTTAATATATTTTTCTTCAATTTCTGCTGATGTAGAGTCACCTTATATTAAGCATAAGAGGAGTTGTGAAAAAATAATTCAGGATTCAAAGGTGCAACATTGTATTATTAGGTGTCCTCAACTTATTGGGCATAATTTAAACAGTCATCAGTTGGTAGGTTACCTATATCAAAAAATACTTGGTCAGTTGGAATTTAAGGTTTTTAAGAATGCTGAGAGAAACATATTAGATATTGAAACTTTGGCAGGTTTTATAAAATTATGGGCTAAAAATCCTAACTATAATTTGGTTAGTTTGGGATGTGAAGTCAATATTAGGGTAGCAGAATTGGTTTCATTGATTGAGCATAAAGTAAATATAAAGGCCAATTATAATTTAATAGATAGCAAATTATCCACTTATAGTTTTGAACAGTATCCAAGTTGGAAAGAGTTGGGAACATTTGGACTTGGTAGGCAGGTTCCATATAAAGAACTGTTTGCTAAATATCTTTAATTGGTTTGGATATTTTTAAAGCTTATTAACTTTGATATGAAAGTTAATAATACAAGGAAAAAGTGATGAGTAAACTTAACAATAATTTTCAAAAAGAAAATTTTAAACCAAGCTTCTTTGGACTTTTTAGGCATCCTTTCTATTTTATAAGGAAGGGTTTGTATGAAAACATATCACAACTCACCCCTAAGCTAAGTGGAAAACTGCTTGATATTGGATGTGGCACCAAGCCTTATCAAGGTATTTGCAATGTGAATGAATATATTGGGCTAGAAATAGATGATGAAGGCAATAGGAATCATAGTTATGCAGATGTTTTCTATGATGGAAAAGTAATGCCTTTTAATGACAATGCTTTTGATAGTATATTGTCAAGCGAAGTTTTTGAACATGTATTCAATCCTGATGAATTTTTACAAGAAGTTAATAGAGTTGCAAAAATGGGTGGGCTATTTTTAATAACTGTGCCATTCATATGGGCAGAACATGAAAAGCCATATGATTATGCTCGATATTCATCCTTCGGATTGAAGCATATTTTAAGTAAAAATGGATTTGAAGTAGTAGAGCATAGAAAATCCGGCAATGGCATAGAGCTTATATTCCAATTAATCAACCATTATCCTTATGGGATGGTATTTCCGGATAACAAATATATGGCTAAAATATTAAGAAGTATTTCAAGATTGATCAGAAGTATTATAAGAGTGCCTGTTAACATAATAGGCTTAATCTTATCAAAAGTACTACCAAGAAACGATGACTTGTATTTAAATAACGTAGTGCTTGCTAAAAAAATTAGCGATATAGAGTAGTTCTCATTAATTATTTTATTACTCTTGGTAATAAAAACCCCATAAACAGTACATAAAAAGCATTGATGTGCTCTTCACCAAAAGCGATATGTGTAAAACCAAACGTTATATATCCAACACACAGTAAGATGCCCATTGTCGAATAATAATAAGTGTTTTTATTTTTTAAATTTTGGTAGAAAACAGCTATTGGTTTAAATAATAATATTAATAACATTAGTAATCCAACAATCCCTGCGGAAACCAAATTAGTAATATATTGATTATGTAAATGAGTGCCTACACTAACCCAGTCTTTATTCTTGGATACATAGGCTGCTGCTGCTTTATTTTCATTTCTGAATCCATGGCCAAACCATGGGGAGTCTTTTGCTGCACTTAAGCCCGATTTCCACATTTTCATTCTGTTTCCATTAGAGCTCCACACCTCTTTTCCAGAATTCCAATCTTGAACCTCAGCAATAGATTTTTCGACTCTTTCTTTTATATGTGAAGACGTGCCAATAAACCCAAAAAAGACTATAAGCATTAGTGCTAAAGATACCTTCATCTTATTATTGTTTTTAATGAATGGTTTGTAGATTAAGCCGATGTAAACAATAGACAAGATTAGAAGTGATAACCAAGAGCCACGGGACCCTATTAAAAATATTGCATAACTACCCATCAATACAGCGACAAAGGTAACAATGCGCTCTTTTGGTGTCTCATCAAATATTTGTACGATTGACAGAAACAGCATGGCAACAGTAATATCGCTAAATATATTCGCATTGATCATGTTGCCGAATAAAGGACCGGTAAGAACGACAGTACCAATGGCTATTAAACCTATCTTAATACTTAGTAATAATTTTTTAAGCGGCAAATCTACTTGGAAAAGTGTAAGCGCAATAAACGGAGCGAATAGGAAGTGTATTATTCTTCCCAAGTGATGAAACTCAGCATTAAAACCATACGCAATCATAATTGAAAGCAGCATTATCAAAAAATAGCCTGTTGTCAGCCAAGAAAATAGTTTTAATTCTGGTATCTGAAACGGATTTTTTTTTTCAGAAATTGCAATATAGATGCCTAATATTGTAAAAATTAATAGAATTAAATTGCCAAATATTTTTATTGAATTAATTAAGATAGGGAATAGTAATAGTAGGATTATTACAAAATTTGAATGCTTTTCTATTGTATTTTTTCCACTCATAGACTAAGATTTTACAAGTTGTATGATATAATTTAATAGTTAATTTTATACTAGCCAATAGAGTGAGTAATAGGTTATGAAAATATATATCATGAGCCCTAAAAAACATAAAATAAGAAGGGAATCCATGGTAAGCTTGCTCGAACAAACAGGGTTTGAATTTGAATTTATGTCTATTAATGATGATTTGGAACTAACTCCTGAAGCTATTTTAAAAAATCATAACACTCAAAAAACAAGAGATACTTTTGGTAGAGAATTTTCTCGTGGAGAGATAGCCTCTACATTGAATCACTTGCTTGCTTATAAAAAAATTATTGAATCTAGGGATGATACTGCAATCATACTGGAGGATGATATGTCCTTTAATGGAAAAGAATTTTACCGTATTGTCAGTCTAGCATCGAAACTAGTTAATACATCACAACCCCAGGTGTGTTTATTGACACCAGTTATTTCATATTTAAAGCATAATGCTATTAAGATAACCAATAAACATAAGATTGTTTCTGTTGTTCAGGCTTGGGACGCTGGTTATATTATTAATCAATCTGCAGCAAAAAAGATGGTAGAAATAAATAAAGAATCATGGATTCTTGCAGACGATTGGGTTAAATATAAAAGGTATGCTGATATTAATGTACTCAGCGTGGTACCTCCAATTACAAAACAAGACACAAGATTTGATTCTAATTTATTGACCGATCGAAAGAAATCAAATAGAAACAATAAAACTTTTAAATATATTATTTCTAGAAATAAATACAAAATAATGGCAGACTTAAAGAAGTTCTTTTATCTTTATCCATTTAGGGGCTATATTAGAAATAAGAATGTTTGACAACAAAGTAACTCATTAAATGAAGATAATTCCAGTTATTCTTTCAGGTGGCTCAGGTACGCGTCTTTGGCCATTATCTCGTAAAGAATATCCTAAGCAATATTTGGCGCTGGCGGGTGATAACACCATGCTTCAAGAAACTATTCTGCGTCTTAACGGATTAGATAACCTTGCAGATCCAATTATCATCTGTAATACTGATCATCGCTTTCTAGTGGCTGAGCAGTGTCAACAAATCAGTATTGAAAGTCCAACAATATTACTAGAGCCTGTTGGTAGAAATACTGCTCCTGCAATTGCTGCAGCTGCACTACAAGTTTTAAAGGATTTTAATCCAGATTCGATACTGTTAGTGTTGTCAGCAGATCATGTTATTCGAGATATTAAAACATTCCACAAAGCCATTAACGTTGCTAGCAAACAAGCGCAAGCTGGCAAGCTGACCACCTTTGGTATTGTGCCAACGAATGCTAATACAAGTTATGGCTATATTAAATCATCAGAAGAGAATAATAATGGTGCATACAAGGTTGAAGAATTTGTTGAAAAGCCAGATCTAAAAACTGCACAAACTTATCTAGAACAGGGTAATTACCTTTGGAACTCTGGTATGTTTATGCTTAAAGCCAGTACATTGATTGATGAGTTAACAATACATTCGCCCAATATTGTTGAATCAGTCAATAATGCGATTAACAACGCCAAACAAGATCTTGATTTTATCCGTCTTGATAAGAAGGCCTTTGAATCATCTCCATCTGATTCCATTGACTATGCGCTTATGGAGAAATCCAGCAATGTAGTGGTTGTGCCATTAGATGCTAAGTGGAATGATGTTGGCGCTTGGTCAGCACTTTACGATATTGGCAAAAAAGATAACCAAGGTAATGTTATAAAAGGTGATGTTATCACTCAACATACCACCAACACCTACATCAATGCTAATCATCATATGGTCGCTACTATTGGTGTAGATAATCTCATTATTGTTGATACTGCCGATGCAACCTTTGTTGCCACACGAGATAAAGCTCAAGAAGTAAAGGCCATTGTTGAATCGCTACAGGCTCAAGGGCGTGATGAAGGCGACGCACACCGTAAAGTGCATAGACCTTGGGGCTGGTATGACTCTATCGAGTCTGGTGAGAACTTCCAAGTCAAACGTTTGTATGTAAAATCAGGCGCCAAACTATCTCTGCAGATGCATCATAAACGTGCAGAGCATTGGGTGGTGGTTCACGGTACAGCAACAGTTACTAAAGGAAAGCAAACATTTAGCCTTAATAAGGGCGAGTCAACCTACATTCCGTTGGGTATTACTCATGCTTTAGAAAATAACACCAAAGAGCAGCTAGAGGTTATCGAAGTGCAAAGTGGATCTTACTTGGGTGAAGATGATATTGTAAGATTTGAAGACATTTATAATAGAGTATTTTAGGAATCAAACATGGTAAATAATAAAGTAGCATTAATCACCGGAATCACTGGTCAAGACGGCGCCTACCTAGCAGAATTTCTACTAGATAAGGGTTACGAAGTGCACGGCATCAAACGCCGCTCTTCATCATTCAACACTGATCGTATTGATCATCTTTACCAAGATCCTCATGAAACCGATAGAAAATTCGTACTGCATTATGGCGACTTGGCAGATTCTATGAGCCTGGTACGCATTATTCAAGAGATACAACCTGATGAAATTTATAATTTGGGCGCACAATCACACGTTGCCGTTTCATTTGAAACGCCTGAGTACACAGCTGATACGGTTGGTTTGGGCGCACTGCGCATCCTAGAAGCCATTCGCATCTCGGGTCTTGAGAAGAAAACCCGCTACTACCAAGCCTCTACCTCGGAGTTATATGGCGAAGTACAAGAAACTCCACAAAAAGAAACGACCCCTTTTTACCCACGCTCTCCCTACGCAGCAGCCAAGCTATATGCTTATTGGATAACCATTAACTACCGAGAAGCTTACGGCATGTATGCTTGTAACGGCATCTTGTTTAATCACGAATCTCCAGTTAGAGGAGAGACCTTCGTTACCCGTAATCACCAGAGCACTAGCCCGTATTTCATTAGGCCTGCAAGACACTGTTTATCTTGGCAATATGGATGCTAAGCGTGATTGGGGCCATGCCAAAGACTACGTAGAAATGCAATGGTTAATGCTACAACAAGATGAGCCAGATGATTTTTGTATTGCCACCGGTGTGCAGTATTCAGTCCGCGACTTTGTTGATTTTGCATGGGGTCATCTAGGTAAAATCATCCGTTGGGAAGGTGAAGGTATGGATGAAAAAGGTTACGATATTGAAACAGGCAATTTGATTGTTGCAGTCGACAAACGCTATTTCCGACCAACAGAAGTGGAGACATTATTAGGCGATCCAACCAAGGCCAAAGAAAAGCTAGGTTGGGAGCCAAAAATCACCCTAGAAGAAATGGTACATGAGATGATGGAAAATGACATTAATATAGCCAAGCGTGATTCTTTAGTCAAGAAGCATGGCTTCAAAGCGCCAGACTTTAATGAGTAAAGATAATTCCATAATTTTATTCAACCAAAAGGAAGTGCGTCGTCATTGGGATGATGATGCTGAATTTTGGTATTTTTCCATTATTGATGTTATTTCTGTATTAACAAGCACAACCAATCCAAAAAGATATTGGTCTGATTTAAAAACCAAGCTGAAACAAGAAGGCAGTGAAGTGTACGATAATATCGTACGGTTGAAAATGGTTGCTTCTGATGGAAAACGAAGAGAAACGGATTGCTTTAATACAGAAGATTTATTACGCACCATTCAATCCATTCCTTCACCAAAAGCTGAGGCATCAACCACTGAAATTTCTAAACAGAAAAAACCAGAAGGATTGAGTCAAAATAAAGCCATTGCCAAGTAGGGTGGTAAAGTGGCAAAGGCAGCAAGAACAGAGATAGAGTCAAAAATTGGTGAAAGTATCATTAGCTCCAATAATATGGTTAAGAAGCTTGATAAATGACTAATTCAACATTAAACACTAGGCATTTAACAGAAGGTGAATTGTCGAAAGACAAGAGAGGCCACCCTGGGGTACTACAAAAATCTGACAAGATTTATGTGGCTGGCCATCGTGGCTTAGTCGGCTCTGCCATTGTCAGGCAACTAGAGTCTAGAAGTTTTACTAATCTTTTAACACGCACGCATAAAGAGCTAGACCTCACTAATCAAGCAGCAGTACAAACCTTCTTCAAACAAGAAAAGCCTGATTATGTCATTCTTGCAGCTGCTAAAGTGGGTGGCATACATGCGAATAATACCTATCCAGCAGACTTTATCTATCAAAATATGATGATAGAGGCTAACGTTATTAACGCAGCATATGAGAATAAAGTTAAGCGTTTATTATTTTTAGGTAGTACGTGTATTTATCCTAAAGCAGTTGAGCAACCTATGCGCGAAGATGCATTACTGACTGATGTATTGGAGCCAACTAATGAGCCTTATGCACTAGCCAAGATTGCAGGTATTAAACTTTGTGAATCATACAATCGACAATATGGTACTGATTTTAGATCGGTAATGCCAACCAATCTATACGGTATTAATGATAACTTCCATCCAGAGAACTCACATGTTATTCCTGCACTTATGCAAAGGTTCCACCAAGCAAAGATAAACAATGATAAAGAAGTGGTAGTATGGGGCACAGGCAATGCTATGCGAGAGTTTCTGTATGTAGATGACATGGCACAAGCATCTTTATTTGTATTAGAGCTAGATGAACAAACTTACCAAGCCAATACCCAGCCAATGCTATCGCATATCAATGTTGGTACAGGCAAAGATGTAACGATTAGAGAAATGGCAGAAACGATGAAAGAAGTTGTTGGGTTTAAAGGTAACTTAACTTTTGACACAACTAAACTTGATGGTTCGCCAAGAAAACTAATTGATGTATCGCGCCTATCAAATATGGGCTGGAAATACAGTATTGATTTAGAAGAAGGTCTTAAAAAAACCTATCAATGGTATTTTAATCAGGATAAATCATGAAAATAGCTATAGCCGGCACTGGCTACGTTGGTTTATCCAACGCCATGCTTTTATCTCAACATCATGAGGTCATTGCGCTTGATATCATCCCTGAGAAGATAGAGCAACTTAACAACAAAATCTCTCCAATAGTAGATGCTGAAATTGAAGATTTCCTAGCTAATAAAGACCTTAACTTTACCGCCACTCTAGACAAAGATCTGGCTTATAAAAAAACTGACTTTGTTATCATTGCCACACCGACTGATTACGATACTCAAAATAACTACTTTAATACTTCATCTGTAGAAGCAGTCATTCAAGATGTGATGGATATCAATCCTAATACGGTAATGGTGATCAAGTCAACTGTACCGGTTGGCTATACCCAAAGCATTAAAGAGAAGTTTGGTTGTGACAATATTATCTTCTCACCAGAGTTTTTAAGAGAAGGCTCAGCACTACATGACAATCTATATCCATCACGTATTATCGTTGGCGAGCGATCAGATAGAGCTCGTGTATTTGCAGACCTTCTCCAGGAGGGCGCTATTAAAGAAGATATAGACGTCTTGTTTACTGATTCTACTGAGGCAGAAGCGGTTAAACTTTTTAGTAATACCTATCTTGCTATGCGTGTGTCATATTTTAATGAGCTTGATTCATACGCAGAAACACACAATCTAAACTCAAAACAGATCATTGAAGGTGTGGGCCTTGATCCAAGAATTGGATCACACTACAACAATCCTAGCTTTGGCTACGGTGGCTATTGCCTACCAAAAGACACCAAACAGCTTAAGGCTAATTATGAAAACGTGCCTAATGCTCTGATAAGCGCCATTGTTGAAGCTAATTCTATGCGTAAAGACTTTATTGCAGATTCAATCGCAGCTAAAAATCCTAAAATAGTAGGCGTATACCGCCTTATTATGAAGAATGGCTCTGATAATTTTAGAGCATCATCCATTCAAGGGATTATGAGGCGTATTAAAGCGAAAGGCATTGAAGTGGTGATCTACGAACCTATACTTATTGGGCGAAGTGAAAATGAGTTCTCCCACTCTAAAGTAATTGATACTTTAGAAGAGTTCAAGGAGGTTAGCGATGTGATTGTTGCCAATAGAGTGATGGATGAGATTAGCGATGTGATGTATAAAGTTTATACACGAGATCTGTTTGGAAATAATTGAATGAAAATTTTAAAAGAAGGGTTTATATATACAGGCACATCAGTAATTCAAAAAACTATTCCATTTCTATTAATGCCATTTTTAACTAGAATTTTATCTACTGAAGAATATGGAGCGGTGGCTATTTTTGTAGTAGCTGTATCTGTTTATTCATTATTCATCGGAGCTAGTTTGAATGGCTTTGTTCGAGTTATTTATCATAAATCGACTACCAAAGAATTTATTGAATATATAGGTAATTCGTTAATATTTTTTATTGCATTGTCTTTGGTAGCTTACACTACAACTTGGATGTTTGAATTGAGCTTATCTCAGCTATTTGGACTTGAGAAGAGTTATTTGTATTTGGCCCTATTTGTTGCTTTTTCAAAATTTATGTTTGATATGCGCTTGGTTATATTTCAAACAATGAGACAGGCTTTTAATTTTGCAAAGTTGCAGTTGACTTTGCCCATTATTGAGATATTATTAGTCATATTATTGGTATTTTATTTGTATAAAGGTGCGGAAGGGAGAATTTTATCAATAGCAATATCTAGTCTCGTAGTGGGTATTGTCTCTACTTATTTAATGTATAAGGCTAAATTACTTTGCATAAACTTTAATTTAAATTATTTTAAAAGAATTGCAAGATATATCTTTCCATTGTTGCCGCATTCAATTGTATTAACTGCATTTTTCACTGTAGATAAATTGATCTTATCTTCTAATATAGGACTGTCAATTGTAGGTGAATTTGCAGTTGCTTTGTCCCTTGCATTGCCAATATGGATGCTTACTGAGTCAATAAATACAGCATTCATGCCGTGGTCATTCGAGAAGTTTAGCAAGGGCAAGTTAGATATTGTGGTGGGTGCAAGTTATCTCTTGCTAATTGGATTATTTATAATAGGAATTCTGTATTCAATATTGCTGTTTTTTACATTTGACATGATTACGGGCGAAGCATTTAAGAATGTTTTATATCCTGCTCTTATACTAATATGGGCTGGATGGATTAAGCTTGCTTATTACTGCGCAATAAAAGGAGTGGTTTTTTCTGAAAATACTAACTATTTACCTCTGATATCCATATTATCCGGTTTTGTATATTTAGGGTTGATATATTTTAATATAAACTCCTTGACACTCATTGACCTATCTATTTATATGAATTTTTTGTATATCATTATGTTTGTAGGAGTATTTATTTTGTCTCAGTTAAAATTCCCTCAACCATGGGGGCAGTTGGAGTCAATAGGAAAAGTAATTAAATTGTTAAAAAATAGGATATTAGATTGAAAATAATAGCAGAAATTGGAATTAACCATGATGGAGACGTAGAAAAGGCAAGAAAGCTTATTAAGTCATCTTTTCGATCTGGCGCTCATGCAATTAAATTCCAGTATAGAAATTTAAATAACGCATATTCTGATAACGCTAAAGAAATTGGCGATGAGATGTTGTCCAAAGAGATTAATAGAAATTATTTGTCTCCAGATCAATTAATTGATTTATCAGTATATGCAACAGGGCTGGGATTGGAAGTTGGTATTAGTTTTTTTGATAAAAAAGACATTGAGGATTTTGATAATCAAATTGACATTTTTGATTTCTTTAAAATCCCTTCAGTGGAGCTCACCAATAGTGATTTAATTGATGCATTGCTTGGATTAAATAAACATCTATATGTTTCTTTGGGTACTCATAATGAAGTGGAGGTTATTAATGCTTTAGAAAGATTGCCAAAGACTGGATGGACGCCAATGCATTGCATATCAAACTATCCTGTCACATTAGAGAATGCACGATTGGGTTATATAACTTATTTACAAGATCAATGGGGAGTGGGTGTTGGCTACTCAAGTCATGATGATGATTGGGAAGTCTGTTTATTAGCAATGCAGATGGGTGTGACTGTTGTTGAGCGGCATATAACATTGGATCGTGGCGCAGATGGCCTGGATCATTCATCTAGCTCTACTCCAGATCATTTTGAAAAAATGGCAAGGTTTGCTACAGCAATGCCTATTTTGCTAGTTGGCAATTCACCTAGAGTTGCAAATCAAGGGGAGTTGTTGAATAGACAAAATCTTGGGCGCTCTTATTATGCAATTGATGATTTTACAAAGGGATATACACTAAGCATGTCCGATTTGGAGTACCGTTCACCCCATACAGGTCTTGACAAAACTAATATTAAGAAATATATTAGCAAGCCTTTGCAGGCGGACATAAGCAAGGGTGAAGTTATTGCAAAGGGTGTTTTTAATAAAATTACACCAATTTCAGACAAGGTGATTGGTATTGCAAAAGAGATGAAACTATCTCTACCAGTTAGACTGCATGACTATGAAAAAATGGAAAGCATGTTTCCAATTGGCGCATTTGAATTTCATTTATCTTTTGATGAAGTGTTATCAGAGATAGATTTTACAAATATTAGTCCAGATAATAAATATAGTATACATTTACCAGATTATATCAATCCAACACAGTTGATGGATCCTTTTTCAGAAGACGACAAACAAAAAGAAGCAAGCTTAATTTTAATAGAGAGAACTGCAAGATTTGCGGAGAAATTGCAAGCCTTGACAGACGCTAAAGTTCCAATTGTGGGTAGTTTTTCTGTTGTGCATACTGATAAGGAGGATTTTTTTAAAAAGCACAGTGCATTATTAAAAAGTTATTTGAAACGTGGCGTAGAAATAGTGCCACAATGGTTGCCACCAATTGCGTGGTATTTTGGCGGCTCTATCGGTTTAAATGTAATGAATGAACCTGAAGATGTTAAATATTTGAAACAACATGGCTTAGGTGTATGTATGGATATTTGCCATTTAATTTTAGGACGTAATTATTATGATTTTTCTGCCGATTCAATCATTAATGATTTAAAAGAACAAGTGCAACATATTCATATTGCGGATGCAGTCGGTATTGATGGTGAAGGGTTAGCAATAGGCGATGGAGATTTTGAAAATTCCGCCCTTATTAAGCAAGTGTTAGATTATGATTGTTTAAAGGTTATAGAGGTTTGGCAAGGGCATTTAGATAATGGCGCAGGGTTTAGAAAAGAAATTATTAAACTAACTGAAATGTATGAGAAACAATAAAAAATCTGTTGCCTTTATAACAGGAGTTACTGGCCAAGATGGCGCGCATCTAGCCGATTTGTTATTAAAAAAAGGATATGAAGTATATGGTGGTTTCCGGCGTGGAGGACTGAACAAAATGTGGCGCCTTGATTTTTTGGAAATTACGGCCCAAATAAAATTAGTTGAGTTTCAGCTGGATGAACCGCAACATATTATTGATATTTTCAAAAAAATACAGCCTGATGAAATTTATAATCTTGCTGGCGAGAGTTTTGTGGCAGATTCATTCGACTATCCATGCCACACAATGGAGATAAATGCTCATGGAGTTGTTAATATTCTTGAAGCTGCAAGATTAGTATCACCCAAATCAAGAATGTTTTTTGCATCAAGCTCAGAGGTTTTTGGCTATGCCGCAGAAAATGGAGGCCTTAATGAACAAAGTGCAAGAAAACCATGTAATCCGTATGCTATTTCAAAATTAACGGCTGACAATTTTGTGAGATTGTATAGAGAAAAGTATGGCATGTTCGCGTGTTCTGGAATATTGTTTAATCATGAGGGCCCTTTACGGAGTCGACATTTTGTTACAAGGAAGATTACATACAATATGGCTAGATTGAAATTGGATGATCAAAAGCATTTTGAGTTAGGTAACTTGAGTTCAGCAAGAGATTGGGGTTCAGCAGTAGATTATGTCAATGCAATGAAGATAATGCTTGAAGTTGATAATCCAAGTGATTTTGTTATTTCTACTGGAAAATTAACCACTGTAAGACAAGTTCTAGAAATAGCTGCAAGCTCTGTTGGTTTTAATCCAATATTTGAAGGAAGTGACGAAAATGAGGTTTGTATCGATAAATCAAGTGGGCGTGTATTAGCCAAAGTTTCGTCTAAATATTATCGCCCTTTTGATACTGCTCCTATGTTGGGAGATTCATCTTTGATACAGAAACTATTAGGCTGGCATGCACAGCAAGGAGTGACCAATATGATAGAGTCAATGGCAGTAGCAGATTTATATCGAAGAAAGCAAGGAATGACAGATGTATGATGACTTAAAAAATAGATTAACCGGTTGTTTTTATACTATTTTCACACCATTTCTTGAAAATGATGATATTGACTATGAAAGCTTGGAAAAGTATTTAGCAGTACTATACAAACAAGGCGCTCGAAAATTTTATGCAATGGCATACAATTCAAGGTATTCACAGTTAAATGATAAGGAGATTCTAGAATTAAACGAATTTTGTATTAAAGCCGTTAAGCGTCTTGATAAGAATAATATAGTTATTGTTGGCGATCCTATTCACGGTTCTACTAAAAATAGTACAGAATTTGCTAAACATGCCAAGGATATGGGAGCTGATTTAATCTCATTAATTGTCAGAGAAAAGTATTTTGAAGATGAGCAAATACTTGAGCATTATTCACAAATAGGCAATATTTCAAATATGCCCATTTTAGTGCATGAAATGCCCTTTCTTTCAGGCTATGATGGCAAGCAAATGCATTGGCCACAATCTTTAATAACGTCATTGCCAAAAGTTCCACAAATTATTGCGTTAAAGGAAGATGCACACGACTTTGAAATGACAAAAGTAGCGTTAAGTCTTGAGCCGAATATAAGGGTTATTATTGCAGGCACTAAAGCCAAATTAATGCAATACCAAAATTTAGGGGTACAGGCATATTTGAATGGTATTTCAATTATTGATGCAGGTATTGGAGAACAGTTTTGGCAAGCATTCAACAAAAATGATAAACAAGTAATTGACTTTATTCTTAATGAATTAGAAGCGCCATTTTTTGATAATTGTGCTGCTAAATATGGCTGGCATAGGGTTAACAAGGCGCTATTGCAAGCTGCAGGCTATATGCATAGAAGGGATAGAATGCCGTTAAAACACCTAACTGATGAACAATTTATTGAAGTGCAAAATATTTTCAGTCAAGTTGATGAGTCATTGAATTTGTGGAAAAATAAAAGTAAATAATTTTTTTAAGTCTGTTGAGAATAAAAAGTATGAAATACACAGCATTTGTACCAGCAAGATCTGGCTCTAAAAGATTACCAGGAAAAAATGTTAAATTATTAGCTGGAAAGCCATTGGTTGTTTGGACTCTTGAGGCTTTTGTAAATTCAGATAAAGTTGACGAGGTGATTTTTTCAACTGATTCTACGGAGTATTGGGAGATAGTAAAAGAATATATAAAATCAGATAAGCTTATTTTGGATTTTAGGAGCTCGGAAGAAGCTGGAGATACGGTTAAGATATTTGATTATCTTAAAAATGAAAATCAGAAAATATTTGGTAATAAGGATGGAATTTTTATTTTGGCATTACCAACAGCGCCATTACGTAAAACAATTCACATTAATGAAGCAATAGATTTATACGAAGCTCAAGGAAAGCCAGTTTTCTCAGCGGTACAATATGGCTTCTCTATTTCATTTGCATTTACACAAAATGATAACGCTTGGCAAGCAGTATTTAAAGATAGTCCAATGGTAACAGGTAATACTCGTAGTCAAGATCAGGCTGAAATCTATCATCCAAATGGCGCTATTTATGTACGACCTATTAATGATTTAAGATCAAATGAGTTAACAACTTTGTATGAAGGTGCAATTCCATACATAATGAGTGATATTGATTCTGCTGATATCGACAATGAGATAGATTTTATGTTTGCTGAAGCCGTTATAAAAAGCAACAAATAATTCAATAGTTGCTAAGGTATATAAATTGAAGACCTCCGATGCATTTAGGTTAATTGTCCAGATAGAGGGTTCGGTTAATACCGATGTATTTACATGGAAAGGCTTTAACACATGGCCACTCATTAGGCAGATATTGTGGGTTGAATTAACTTCCACTGCTTCAAATGATAAAACATCTAAAAAAGGACCCACTCTAGAGATATTCGCAAGTATTAAAAAAAATGTGTTGGCCATATATCGTTCATTCAGTGAAGTACAGGCAAGAGAAAATAATACAAAAATATTTATTTCTCGTCCAGTTTATTTGCAAAAACTACCTTCTGGTAAGTGCTTCGATAGGATAGTAGATCCAATTATTGAATCGTTAGATCAAAATGAAAAAATAACCAAATATTATGTGTCAAAAATTCCGTCTGAGAGAGAGCTGATGCACGAATTTTTGACTATGCAGCAAAGTTTTTTCTTTGATGTTATAACTCTTACCAATGAACAGAAAAAAGTCTTACATCAAATTGAGAGTCTATCAAGTATTTATGGTTTGGAGTTGCGGCAAAAGTATCAAAAAATGTTGCGTTCATTTATTGAGTGGTTTATTGCGGCAAAAAAAATACTGTCAAAGCAAAAAAAACTTAAAGAGATATATTTAACAAGTTGGTATTTTCCAGACATGATGGGTATTTGTGCCGCTGCAAGTGAACTAGGAATTAAAACAATAGATGTGCAACATGGTAAGCAAGGAAAGTTTCAAGCTATGTACAGTGGTTGGACAAAAATTCCTGAAAGTGGTTACGCTTTAATGCCCGATAATTTTTGGTGCTGGGGTAAGCCAAGTTGTGATCATATTCTTGCGAGTTCTCCAAATAGAAAAAACCACATTCCACTTATGATGGGTTATCCCTGGATAGACTACTATAAAAAAAATTCAATACCACTTAACCCCGAAATTTTTAAAAATGAGATTAATGTGCTTGTAACAATTCAGCCACCACAGGGTGAAAATACAGAAAGAATCCCAGATTTTGTAGTTGATTTTTTATTATCTAACCACACAAAAAACATGCACTTTACTTTTAGAGTTCATCCAAATGACTCTGAAGGTCTTGATTATTGCAATAAACGCTTACAATCAATAGATGCAAGCATATTTAATATTGACTCTGGAGAAGGTAACCTATATGATGCTTTCATGTTTTCAACGCATCATATAACGGCATACAGCTCTTGTTGCTACGAGGCAGATGGATTTGGCGTACCAACATTGTTATTTGGAAATGAAGCAAAAGATATCTATAAAGAGGAGATACAAAATAGTATATTTACTTGGACACCTGGAATAGTTCATGATCTTGATACTTGGCTGCGTATCGATGCTACAAAAAAACGTGCCAATATATCAAAATACATATATAAATGACCTCACTAGCCCCAATAGTCCTATTTGTATATAATCGTCCTTGGCATACTCAACAGACAGTTAAGGCGTTGCAAAAAAATAAATTAGCAAGCGAATCAGAATTATTTATATATAGCGATGAGGCAAAAAATGAAGATGCACGAGTAAGTGTAGATGAAGTGCGAAAGTATATAGATAATATAACTGGGTTTAAAAAAATTACAGTTATAAAAAGAGATAAAAATTGGGGGCTTGCTGATTCCATTATAGATGGGGTTACTAAGATAGTTAATGAATACGGAAGAATTATAGTTTTAGAAGATGATTTGGTGACTAGTCCTTATTTTTTACAGTTTATGAATGAGTCTTTGGAGTTTTATGAGGATGAAGAAAAGATTTGGCATGTTAGTGGATGGAATTATCCTATTGAGACCGATGGACTTAATAATGTATTTTTATGTCGAGTTATGAATTGCTGGGGTTGGGCAACTTGGGCTGACAGATGGAGGCATTATGAAAAAGATGTTGATAAAACTATGGAAGAATTTTCAAAAGATGATATAAAAAGATTTAACCTAGATGGAGTGGAAGATTTTTTTGGACAAGTTACAGCTAACTATGAGAAGAAAATAAATACTTGGGCTATTTTTTGGTATGCAACTATTTTTAAGCATGAAGGGCTTTGTTTGAATCCTGCTCAAACATTTGTTGAAAATATTGGTCTTGATGCCAGTGGTGAAAATTGTGGAATTAGCACAATGTACACAAATAAAAATATATTAAATGATTACAACTATGTTAATGCTAGTATTGCAGAAGATGATGTATTTCTAGAAAAGATTAAGGATTTTTATAAAATGAATAAAAAAACAAATGTTCAGAAGCTCATCAATTATGTTTCCTATAAATATTATAGGTCTTTTAATTTCAAAAATATTACCTAAAAATGATGATTTTTACTTAGATAATGTAGTGTTGGCACGGAAAATAAAATAATGGAAATAAGTTTAACAGACAAAAATTTAACAAAATTAGAAAAAAAAGAGATAGAAAAACTTTTAAGAAGAGAAGATGAGAATTTACAAACAGATTTAGAGCAGATGTGGTTTTTAATGGATTTAATTTGGGATGATCTTCAGTGCGATAATAAAAACTTAAATTGGAAAAAAATAGGAGAATTTTACCGTCACCCTGTGTGGATTTTAAATGGTTTATTTGCTGAACAACATGATATTTCTATGGGGCATCGCCATACTATTAGTGATTGGATTGTAAAAAATGAGTTTAAAACTGTAGTAGATTATGGAGGTGGTTTTGGTACTTTAGCAAGATTGGTTGTTCAAAAAGACAAAAATATACAAATGAATATTTATGAGCCATATCCTAGTGAATTTGGATTGAAAAGAGCAGGAGAATTTGAAAATATTAATATTATAGGAAAACTTGAATCAAACTACGATTGTCTTATGAGTACGGATGTTTTAGAACATGTTCCTGACCCACTTAATGATTTTGCAGAGATGATAAAAAGTGTTAAGTTAAATGGACATTTAGTTATCGCTAATGCTTTTTTTCCAATGATTAAATGTCATCTTCCTCAAGATTTTCATTTTAGATATAGTTTTAATATGTTTGCAAAGATGATGGGACTTGAAGTTGTTGGAGTTTTAGAAGGAAGCCATGCTACTGTTTTTAAAAAGGTTGAGGACAAAGAACTAGATTGGAGTAAGATACGAATTTATGAAGCATTATCAAAAATTTCTTTTCCTATTATAGAAACTCTTAAACCTATATTGCGACCTATAAAAAAGTTTATTTTTAAATGAAAGTCCTGATAGTAAACACCTTTGACATTCAAGGTGGGGCGGCACGAGCTGCTTATAGGCTTCATAAAGCGTTTCTGGGCCAAGATGTTGATAGTCAAATGTTGGTACAGGATAAGGTTAGTGATGACTTTACGGTGATCACCGGTGACACCAAGCTCCAGAGATATTTTGCTAAGTTACGACCAATATTAGATACAATACCTGTCCGCTTTTATAAAAATCGGACTAAAACCCTGTTTTCTCCGGCCTATGTTCCTTCGCTAGGTTTAGCTGAAAAAATTAACGCTTTAAATCCAGATATAGTTCATTTGCATTGGATTAGTGGGGGCTTATTGCGTGTTGAAGAACTTCAAAAAATTAAAGCGCCTATTGTGTGGAATTTACATGATATGTGGGCATTTACAGGTGGATGCCATTATGATGAGCACTGTGAAGGCTACAAGAAGAGTTGTGGTAATTGCCGAGTTTTAAAAAGTGATAAAGCCAATGATTTAAGTAAAAAAGTACACAATAGAAAACTTAAAGCATATCCTGGAATTAAAAACTTAACTGTTAATGGTTCTAGTCAATGGATTAGCCAGTGTGCAAAAGAAAGCATGCTCTTTAAAGATAAATTGGTCGTGAATATACCTAACTGTATTGACACTCATTTATTTAAACAAATTGATAAAAATTTTGTCAGGGATCTATTTGGCATTCCAAAAGATAAAAAAGTTATTTTATTTGGTGCAATGAACTCATTAGGTGACCCTAGGAAAGGGGCCAAAGAATTATTTGAAGCCATTAATTTGTTAGATGTTGATAACACTGTATTTGTCATTGCAGGCAGCAGTCAGCCAGAACAACCATTGAAATTAAAATACCCTGTTTATTTTATATCACCACTGCATGATGAGGTTTCTTTACCATTTATGTATAACGTGGCTGATGTCATGATTGTGCCATCATTGCAGGAAAATTTAGCTAATTCTATTGTTGAAAGTTTATCGTGTGGTGTCCCTGTTGTTGCATTTGATATAGGCGGCAACAAAGACATGATTGAACATAGGGAGAATGGTTATTTAGCTAAAATGGGTGATGCTAGAGATATGGCTCAAGGCATCGAGTGGGTTTTAGCTAATAAAGAATATGATCAATTAGTATTTCGTGCGAGAGACAAGGTTTTAAGTACCTTTAAGTCCTCACTTGTAGCGAAGTTATATATATCTTTGTATCAACGTATTTTGAAACAGTAATGGTTATTGGCAATGGAATGCTTGCCAAGGCATTTTCTTTTTTTAAAAATGACCCTGAGATAATTATTTTCGCCAGTGGTGTTTCGAACTCTCGAGAAATGAATGATGTAAATTTTAAAAGAGAAGCGCAATTATTAGATGATACAATGAATCAAAATGCAGAGAAGCTAATCGTCTATTTTAGTACATGTAGTATTTATGATAAATCAGTGAAAGACAAGAGTTATGTGCTTCATAAAATAAGAATGGAAGAGAAAGTAAAGAGATATAACAAGTTTTATATTTTCAGATTATCTCAAGTTGTTGGTGAAACTCAGAGTCCGACACTAGTAAGAGTTTTTTTTCATTCTATTTTAAAAGGTGAAGAGATAAATATAAATAAATTCAGTACAAGAAATTTAATAGATGTTGCTGATGTGTTTACAATCGTGAGTTTTTTGATACGTAATAAATTATATATTAATGAAATTACCAATATTGCAACACCATTTAACAAATCTGTACTTGATATCGCATTAATGATGGCTGATATAATTGGGTGTGAATTAAAATATAAATTACTAAATGTGGGAAGTGCATATGATATTAACATCGATAAAATAGATATGTTTATTGATGTTTTCCATGATGAATATTTACATGATCTATTATCTAACTATGACAATTCCCTCTCGAAAAATAACAGAAGTTAAAGCTATCCTAAAAGGTAAGCCACTCATTACAGTGGTTACTGTGGTATTCAACGGTGAAAATTTTTTAGAAGAAACTATTCAAAGCGTCATAAATCAAACCTACGACAACATAGAATACATGATCATCGATGGCGGTTCAACTGATGGAACTGTTAATATTATTAAGAAATACGAAGATAAAATTTCCTATTGGGTGAGTGAACCTGATAACGGAATTTATGATGCGATGAATAAAGGTATTAATCTAGCAACGGGGCAATGGATTAATTTTATGAATGCCGGAGATATTTTTTATTCCGATAGAGTGGTTGAAGAAATATTTGATAATCAACAATATCAGGTAGAAATCATATACGGTGATTATCTGGCTGATCACGGATCTTTTATGGAGAGTGTGGCAGCTAAGAATATCGATAAGTTATGGCAAGGTATGGCTTTTTGTCATCAAAGTACTTTTATCGATGCCCAGTATCATAAGAAAAATAAATACAGCTTACAGTATTCAATTTCTGGAGATTTTAATTTTTTCTATGGTGCACTTAAAAATAAAGCAAGATTCAAGCATATTGATAAAATAGTTTCTATTTTTTCATGCGATGGTATGTCAAGTGTTGTGGGAGCTGGAGCAGGCAGGCAAAATCTCAAGGTTATTAATAGTTATGGTTATAACGTGGGACATAATTTATATTATTTTGCTAGGTTTTTACACCAAATTGTAAAAAGAGCGTTAAGCTTCTTTTTACTCAATCGCGTCAAATAATTAATGAGCATCTCTATTGCAATTGTTGTATTAACAAAAGACGAGCCTGAGTTTTTGGATAAAACAATTCGCTCAATTATAGATAGGACTAATTACCCTTATGAATTGTTTATTGTTGATAATAACTCTAGCCTAGATGAGCAAATAAAATTATTAAATTCATATGAGAAAGATGGACTAGCTCATGTGATTTTTAATGACAAAAATCAGTGGGTTTTGGGTTTTAATAAAGCTATAGAGATCGTTAATACTAGAGTTGATCTATCGTCAAAATACATAGTGCTTACTGATGGGGATATTGTTGTGCCAAATCCTGTGGACGGAGTATGTTGGTTGACATATCTTAAGCAGAAGATGAATGGCAATGTTACAGTTGGCAAGCTAGGCTTGGCACTTGATATTGACTTTATTAAAAATAATGAACGGTTTGTTGATACTTATGCTAGTGAGTTGAAACATGTAAACGGTCCAATAGTGGATGATTTGGTCATTGCGCCGGTTGACACTACTTTAGCAATGTATCGAAGAGATTTATTTGTGATGGGTGAATTTAAAATGTTGCCTGGCCATGCGTCATTGGTGAAGCCTTATTATTATGTGTGTAGAACTACTAATAGCGTATATCAGGCTACACATTTAGGCTGGAATAATTATGTTATGCCAAAAGATATGGATCAATTAAGAAGCAAGGTAATTTGTTTTACAAAATATACTGGATACATTGACCCAATAATCTTGGATTGTGTGGATGTAAAGACAAAATATTTTTATAAAGTGTTTCGTTATGTAATTATGGCGTATTGGTCTTTTAGGGTTTTTTGGTACTGGGCTTTGTATATTGCACCAAGATTTCCAAGAAATTTGAATGAAATTCAATCTAGGCGTAGATAGGTATTATGAAAGTTTTGTTAATCGGGCCTGTATTTTTCTCATATACAAAGGCTATTGCATTAGAGTTGAATCGTAGAGGTATTACATGTTTTGCCTATAATGAGCTGCATTCAAAAAGCATACTTTCTAAAATTTTTTATCGCTTAGGGCTTGATTTTTTATTTAAGAAAGGGGTGCTATCTCATAGGCTGAAGATATATGATTTTATTGATAGTCATAAAATTACAGATGTTTTATTTGTTTCTCCAGAAATTATCAGCACTGAATATTTAATGGCAATTAAGCACAAAGCAAAAGTACATTTGTATATGTGGGATGGGATGAAAAATAAAAGCAGAGTGCTGCCATTGCTTGATCTATTTGCTACAAAATCTAGTTTTGATATGGCTGATTGTAAAGAATACAAGATGCGCTATATCCCTCTTTTTGCAGAAAAAGAATATAGCGGTTTCAGCTCTGAAAAAGAGTATGACTTGTGTTTTTGCGGCACTGTTCATTCAAATCGTCCGTTGTGGATTAAAAGATTTCAAGGGTATGCAAATAATAATCATTTAAGGATTGGTTTGTTTTTATATTATTATTCCCCGTTATTATTGCTTATTAGGTTGCTTGTTAATCGATGTTGTTTTGTCTTGTTTAGCAAGGTTGCCTATACTTCTTTTTCCAAGGAGAGTATTGCAGAATTATTTAGGTCAAGTAGAGCAGTAATTGATATCGCACATTCAAATCAAAACGGCTTGACTGCGAGAACATTTGAGGCGCTCAGGTCTGGGGCAAAGCTTATTACAAATAATGAAAATTGTAGAACATTAGGAGATGAATACCAGTCCAGAATATTTATAATAGATAATATTAATAATCAAAGGAAAGAGTTATTGACATTTATTAAATCAGATGTTGCGCCATTAAATAAAGAGCAAGAGTATTTTCTATCAATAGAGCGTTTTACAGACCAAGTTTTGGAGAGTTTAAATGATTAGTGTATTAATCACAGGTGCAAAAGGTTTTTTAGGTAAGAATTTAATTTTAGAGCTGAGAAAAAATACATCTTTAAATATAATGGAATTTGTAAGAGAGGATGATGCAGGTAAATTGCGTGGCCTAATCGTAAAAAGTGATTTCATTTTTCATTTTGCTGGCGAAGTTAGACCTGATAGTAGTGATGATGCTTTTATTCAAAGCAATGCCAACTTAACTGGCCTAATCATACAAATAATTGAGCGCGCAAATAAAAAAATTCCTATTTTGCTTGCCTCGTCGATTCATTCTGAAAGCGCAAGAAATGAATATGGAAAAACAAAACGACAGTCTGAAATATTAATTGAAAAGTATGCTAATAAAAATAATGTAGATTGTTATATTTATAAGTTGTCGCATGTATTTGGAGAGGGGTGTAAGCCAAATTATAATTCAGCTATCAGCACGTGGATTTACAATGTAATTAATGATTTAGAGGTTGTAGTTTATGACAGAGGCATAGAGATGAATTATATTTATGTGCAAGATTTAATTATAGAATTTATTGATGCAATGAATATGCATAAAAAAGGTGGCTACTTAAAGTCTAAATATGCACACCAAACTAATCTAGGTGAAGTTGTAGATTTTATTAAAGAATTTAAAGAAAATGAGAATAACTCTAATTATTCGATAGGGAGTAATGAGTTTAAAAACAAACTTTTTTTAACCTACAAGTCGTATCTTAATTAAAATGTTTCTAGTTACTTTGGTTTTTTCAGCATTCCTCGCAATTTTGATTGTTGTCTTGGCACACAAAAAGCAATGGTTTTTAAACCAGCATGATTTGGATGGAGTACAGAAGTTTCATCACGAGCCCACTCCGCATGTGGGTGGCTTAGCAGTTTTTTTGAGTTTTGTT
>Ga0255773_10001406_pt1 | contig 24332 bp, 20 predicted proteins | sample 011ome_17_FD_179971 | JGI IMG/M metagenome (GOLD analysis project Ga0255773, IMG submission 179971) | Coastal salt marsh microbial communities from the Groves Creek Marsh, Skidaway Island, Georgia - 011502XT metaG (version 2) | ecosystem: Environmental > Aquatic > Marine > Intertidal zone >...
GAGCTAACGGGGGGTATTTATTTTGGTGAACCAAGGGGTGTTGAGCCGATTGAAAATGGTGAAAGAAAAGGAATTAATACACACGTTTACACTTCTAAAGAAATTAAAAGAGTAGCTAAAGTTGCGTTTGATTTAGCTTTAAAAAGAAACAAAAAAGTAACTTCTGCAGATAAATCAAATGTTATGGAAGCAGGATTGCTTTGGAAAGAAGAAGTACAATCCCTGTATGACGAAAGTCCTGCATACAAAACTATACAACTTAGTCATATGCTTGCTGATAACTGCGCAATGCAATTAGTTCGAAATCCAAAACAATTTGACGTTATTGTTACAGATAATTTATTTGGAGATATGTTGTCGGACGAAGCTGCAATGTTAACAGGATCTTTAGGAATGTTACCTTCAGCTTCTTTAAGCGAGAAAGATAAAAATGGAAGAATTAGATCTATGTATGAGCCGTGCCATGGCTCAGCACCTGACATAGCTGGAAAAGCATTGGCCAATCCTATTGCTATGATTTTAAGTTTTGCAATGGCCCTTAAATATTCACTAAATTTTGATAAAGAGGCAGATATGGTTGAAACTGCTATCAAAGAGGTTTTGAAAGATGGATTAAGAACTGCCGATATCATGGAGGATGGGAAGAAGAAAGTATCCACATCTGAGATGGGCGATGCAATTGTTGCAAAATTAAATCTACAAAAATGAAATTAAACATAGCAATTGCAGGCGCAACAGGAAATGTTGGAAGAAAAATTATCGAGGTTTTAGAAAGAAGAAAATTTCCTTTAAATAATTTATATTTATTAGCTTCAAAAAATAGTTCTGGAAAGGAAATAGATTTTTTAGGAAAAAAAATTATAGTAGAGCAGCTTGATACCTTTGATTTTTCAAAAGCTACCATTACTTTTTTTTGCTGCGGATCGACAGTTACAAAAGCTCTAGCAGAAAAAGCAGCTCACGATACAATTATTATTGATAATTCAAGTCTTTTTAGAATGGATAAAGACGTTCCATTAGTGGTTCCGGAAGTAAATTGGAATGATTTAAAAAATTATAAAAAGAAAAATATTATTGCTAACCCAAATTGTTCAACTGCTCAGCTAGTAGTAGCCTTAAAACCTTTGCATGATTTGTTTACTATTAAGAGAGTTGTAACTTCTACTTATCAATCAGTTTCTGGAGCCGGTAAGGAGCCAATGGATGAGCTTATTCATCAAACCAAGCAATTTTTAAATAATGAAACAATTCAATCTAAAAAATTTACAAAACAAATTGCTTTTAACCTGATTCCACACATCGATGTTTTTTCTGACGAAGGTTATACAAAAGAAGAACTGAAGATGGTAAATGAAACAAAAAAAATATTAGATGAAAAAATAAAACTAACGGCAACTTGTGTGAGAGTTCCGGTGCTTATCTCTCATAGTGAATCGGTTAATATACAGTTTGAAAAGCCTTTTTCTTTAGAAGCAATTAGATCAGCTTTGGAAGGTGCAAATGGTTGTAAGGTTATTGATGAAAGAAAAGATGGTGGCTATATCACTCCCCTTGAGGCTCAGGATCAATTTGAAACTTATATTTCAAGAATTAGAGTAGATAATACGGAAAAAAATTGTTTAAATCTTTGGATTGTTTCAGATAATTTATTAAAAGGGGCGGCATTAAATGCAGTTCAAATTGCTGAAACATTAGTAGATAAAAAACTAATATAAAAATTATGAATGATTTAAATAAAGACAGACCGTTGTCTCCACATTTGCAAGTTTATAAATGGCAAATGTCTTCATTATTATCTATTACTCACCGCCTAACATCTGTCATAAATACAGCGGGTATTTCAGTAATTTGTTTTTGGATCATTTCTCTTTATTTAGGAGAGAATTGTTATAAGTATTTTTCTTTTTTTATTTCAAGCGCAGTTGGAAAATTTATTTTAGTCGGGTTTACCTGGTCTTTTTGTTATCATTTATTAAATGGTATCAGACACTTGTTTTGGGATATTGGGTATGGTTATGACTTAAAAACTGCTAATTTATCGGGTATTTTTGTTTTAGCGAGTTCTTTTCTGTTAACTTTAGGATTGTGGATTTTGTCATGAGCAATATGGTTGTAAAAAAATGGCTTTTACAAAGAATTACAGCGGTTATGCTTGTGCCATTACTGATATGGTTTTTATCAGTTTTTATAGGCTTGGTTCAAAAAGACTTTCAATCAATTATTCTTTTTTTCAAAGATAATGTAAATTTTGTTTTATCAATTATTTTTTTGATTATTGTATTTTCACATATGAAATTAGGTATGGGAGAAATTTTTGAGGATTATATTCAAGACAATAGATACAAAAGTGTCGCTAATTTAATAATTACTGCATTAGCAACTATTCTTCCATTGATAACTATTGTATCATTAGTCTTTATTAAATTTAATTAATCATGAGTGAATATAAAATTATTGATCACGAATATGATGCCATAGTTGTTGGCGCTGGTGGGTCTGGTTTAAGAGCTGCAGTAGGTCTTTCAGAAGCAGGACTAAAAACAGCATGTATTTCAAAAGTATTTCCAACAAGAAGTCATACTGCTGCGGCACAAGGTGGAATTTCAGCTGCTTTGGGAAATATGGGAGAAGACGATTGGCGTTGGCATATGTTTGATACAGTTAAAGGTGCTGATTGGCTAGGGGATCAGGATGCAATTGAATTTTTATGCAAGGAGGCACCTCAAGCAGTTGTAGAATTAGAAAAATATGGTGTTCCCTTTAGCAGAACTGAAGAAGGTAAAATTTATCAAAGACCATTTGGAGGCATGACTAAAAATTACGGGAATGGTGTAGTGCAAAGAACTTGTGCTGCAGCTGATAGAACAGGTCATGCAATTTTGCATACTTTGTATGGTCAGGCACTTAAGAAAAATACAGAATTTTTTATTGAATATTTTGCCCTAGATTTATTGATGCATAATGGAAAGTGTCATGGGATTTTAGCTTGGTCATTACAAGATGGAACTATTCATAGATTCAGAGCCAATATGACTATTTTAGCAACTGGCGGATATGGTCGAGCTTATTTTTCAGCGACCTCAGCTCACACATGCACAGGTGATGGAGGTGGGATGGTTTTAAGAGCTGGGCTACCAATGCAGGACATGGAATTTGTTCAATTTCATCCGACAGGCATTTATGGAGCAGGTTGTTTGATAACAGAAGGAAGTCGGGGAGAAGGCGGTTTTCTAGTGAATTCAGAAGGTGAGAGATTTATGGAAAGATATGCTCCTTCCGCAAAAGACTTGGCTTCTCGAGACGTTGTTTCAAGATCTATGACTATTGAAATTAATGAAGGAAGAGGCGTTGGAAAAAACAAAGATCATATTTATCTTCATCTCAATCATTTAGATCCAAAAATTTTGCACGAAAGGCTTCCAGGCATCTCTGAATCAGCGAAAGTTTTTGCAGGTGTAGATGTAACTAAAGAACCAATACCTGTTTTACCAACGGTTCACTATAATATGGGAGGAATTCCTACTAATTATCATGGAGAAGTTTTAACTAAAGATAATCAAGGTTCCGAAGTTATCGTTGAAGGGTTGATGTCGATTGGTGAGGCTGCCTGCGTTTCAGTACATGGAGCAAATAGATTAGGTTCTAATTCTTTAATTGATTTGGTAGTTTTTGGAAAAGCAGCAGCAATAAGAGCCGCAGAAGTTGTAAAGCCTAATTCAAAACACGAAAAGATACCTGAGTCCGAAACTCAGAAATCTTTAGATCGGTTTGATAAAATGCGAAATGCCAATGGTGGCACACCAACTTCAGTGTTAAGAGATCAAATGCAAAGAACTATGCAAAGCAAATGTGCAGTCTTTAGAACTGATAAAACATTAAAAGAAGGTTTAAATGAAATACAACAACCATGGGAAGGATTAAAAGATATTTCAGTAACTGATAGATCATTAGTTTTTAACACAGATCTAGTTGAAGCTTTAGAGTTTGATAATCTAATTAGACAATCAATGGTTACCGTTTCTTCTGCAGAGAACAGAAAAGAAAGTAGAGGCGCTCACTCAAGAGAAGATTATAAAGATAGAGATGACCAAGAATGGATGAAGCATACCTTGGCATGGCATCATGACGGAAGGGTAGATATTAAGTATAGGGATGTTCATTCTTATACCCTTACCAACGATGTTCAATATTTTCCTCCAAAAGCAAGGGTTTATTAATGGTTCAATTTGCTTTACCAAAAAATTCTACCATTGAAAAAGGCAAGCATTTTTCAAATCAGGGCGAGTCTAAAAATATAAAAAAAATAAATGTCTATCGATGGAATCCGGAAGATGGTCAGAATCCAAGATTAGATACTTATGAAGTGGACATGGATAATTGTGGGCCAATGGTTTTAGACGCCTTAATTAAAATTAAAAATGAAATTGATACAACATTAACTTTCAGAAGATCTTGTAGAGAAGGAATATGCGGTAGTTGCGCAATGAATATTGATGGATCTAATACTTTAGCTTGTACAAAATCGGCAAAAGAAATTAAAGGAGATATCAATATTTACCCATTACCACACATGCCTGTTGTTAAAGATTTAGTTCCAGATCTAAAGCAGCTTTATAAGCAGTATGAATCAGTCGAGCCATGGATGCAGTCTGAAGTGAGTGGTGTTAATGGAGTAGAAAAATTACAAACAGTAGAAGATAGATCTAAATTAGATGGATTGTATGAGTGTATTTTATGTGCTTGCTGCTCTACATCTTGCCCGAGTTATTGGTGGAATGGAGATAAGTATTTGGGCCCAGCAGTTTTGTTACAGGCATATAGATGGATTATTGATAGTAGAGATGATGAGAGAAAAAAAAGGTTAAAAAAAGTTGCGGATGAATTAAAATTATTTAGATGTCATACAATTATGAACTGTACTAACGCATGCCCAAAAGGTCTAAACCCTGCAAAAGCAATTGGTTCAATTAAAAAAATGTTAGTTAGCGCGGATATTAGCTAAATATTTTTTACTATTAATAAATTTTTATTTTTTTAATCAATTTGACAGCTTTAGCGTCAATCTATAATTTCAACGCTCTTATGAAAAATATTCATCATTTTGTAAATGGTTCTGTTTTTGAAGGGCAATCAAAAAAAACTTCAGATGTTTATAACCCAGCAACAGGTGAGGTTATAGGAAAAGTCACTTTAGCTTCTAAAGATGATGTAAATAAGGTTGTTGATATTGCACACAAAGCTTTTGATTCATGGTCAAATACTCCTCCGTTACAAAGAGCAAGAATTCTTTTTAAGTTTAAAGAACTAATTGAAAAAAACTCTGATGAATTGACTAAGATTATCGTTTCTGAACACGGAAAAGTTTATAATGATGCAAAAGGATCTTTAACCAGAGGTTTGGAAGTAGTAGAATTTGCTTGCGGAATTCCTCATCTTTTAAAAGGTGAATTTACAGAAAATGTTGGAAGGGATGTTGATAGTTGGTCATTACGTCAGCCACTTGGTGTTTGTGCGGGTATTACTCCGTTTAATTTTCCGGCAATGGTTCCTATGTGGATGTTTCCTGTTGCAATAGCTTGTGGTAACACATTTATTCTTAAACCATCAGAAAAAGATCCTTCCTGTGCAATTATGTTAGCTCAACTCCTGAAGGAAGCTGGATTACCCGATGGTGTGTTTAACGTTGTTAATGGAGATAAAGAGTCAGTTGACGCGCTATTAGAAAATAAAAAAGTTAGTGCTATCAGTTTTGTTGGATCTACACCAATTGCAAAATATATTTACGAGGGAGCAGCAAAAAATGAAAAAAGAGTTCAAGCTCTCGGTGGTGCAAAAAATCATTGTGTTGTAATGCCAGACTCAGATATTGATCAAGCAGTTAGTGGTTTGATGGGAGCTGCTTATGGATCTGCTGGGGAAAGATGTATGGCACAATCAGTTGCTGTTGCCGTTGGAAATATTGGTGATGAATTAATTGCTAAACTTTCACAACAAGTAGAAGCTTTAAAAGTTGGTCCAGGTATGGATGAAAAATCTGAAATGGGCCCCTTGGTAACCAAAGAGCATTTAGAAAAAGTTAAGGGGTATGTTGATATTGGTGTTAAAGAGGGAGCTAAACTAGTAGTTGATGGAAGAAATCTAAAACTACAAGGTTATGAAAAAGGATTTTTTATGGGTGGATGTTTATTTGATCATGTAACGGACACAATGAGGATATATAAAGAGGAAATATTTGGTCCTGTTCTTTCAGTGATACGAGTAAAAGACTTTGATACCGCTGTAAAATTAATAAATAATCATGAGTATGGAAATGGAGTAAGTCTTTATACAAGAGACGGAGATTCCGCTCGTACTTTTGTAAATAAAATTCAAGTAGGAATGGTTGGCATTAATATACCAATACCAGTTCCTATGGCATTTCATAGTTTTGGTGGATGGAAAAGATCATTATTCGGTGACCAACATATGCATGGTATGGAAGGTGTGCGATTTTATACCAAGTTAAAAACAGTTACATCTCGGTGGCCTTCAGGTATAAGGGCCAATCCAGAATTTATAATGCCAACAATGAAATAGGAAAAAAGAAATGAGAAAAAAAATATCATTAATTGGAGCGGGTCAAATAGGTGGAACTTTAGCACATTTAATAGCCACAAAAGAATTGGCCGATGTAGTTCTGTTTGACGTTGCAGAAGGAATTGCAAAAGGAAAGGCTTTAGATATAGCTCAGTCATTAGCTGTAGATGGATCGGGAGTTGATTTAGTTGGTACCAGTAGTTATGAGGATACCAAAAACTCAGATGTAGTTATTATAACTGCAGGTGTTCCTAGAAAACCAGGAATGACAAGAGATGATCTTTTAGGTATTAACTTAAAAATTATTAAACAGGTGGCAGATGGAATTAAAAACTCATCACCTAATGCTTTTGTAATTTGCATAACCAATCCTTTGGATGTCATAGTTATGGCTTTGCAAAAATATTCTGGCCTTCCTAAAAATAAAGTAATTGGTATGGCCGGTGTATTAGACACTTCTAGGTTTAAAAGATTTTTATCCCAAGAATTACAAGTTCCAATTAGAGATGTTGACTCGTTTGTGCTCGGAGGCCATGGTGATACTATGGTACCTATGCCGAATAGAACAATGGTTGGAAAAGAAAAGCTTTCTGATTTAGTAAAATCAGGAAAAATTACTCAAGATAAATTAAATGAAATAGTTGATAGAACCAGAAACGGTGGTGCTGAAATAGTCAAATATTTAGAAAAAGGTTCTGCTTTTTACGCGCCAGCAGCAGCAGGTGTCCAGATGGCCGAGGCCTATCTTAACGATGAAAAGAAAACCCTTCCTTGTGCTGCTTATTTAAATGGAGAGTATGGTATTAAAGATTTATATGTCGGAGTTCCAGTAGTGATTGGATCTTCTGGAATAGAAAAAGTAATTGAACTAGAGCTTGATGCGGAAGAAAAAAAGTATTTTGATATTTCTATTTCGGCTGTCAAAGATCTTTTTGAGGCAGCTAAAAAAATCGACCCAAGTCTTAATTAAATGAATATTCACGAACACCAAGCAAAGGATATTTTAAAAAAATTTGGAGCACCAGTGCCAAATGGTGAACCTATTTTTAATTTGGATGAAATTGATGAAAAAGTAAAAAAAATTACAACAAGCAAAATTGTTTTAAAGGCACAAATTCATGCGGGTGGAAGAGGAAAAGCTGGAGGGGTAAAAGTTGTTGAAAACATTGAACAATTAAAGAGTGAGGCAAAAAATTTATTAGGAAAAGTGTTAGTCACTCATCAAACTGGACCACAAGGTAGAGAAGTAAAAAGACTTTATATTGAAGAGGCATCTGAAATTGGAAAGGAATTTTATCTTTCTTGTCTGGTCGATAGAGCTAGCTCCAAAATTGCATTTATTTCAAGCGCTGAGGGAGGAATGGACATAGAAGAGGTTGCTAGCAAAACACCAGAGAAAATTATTACTACTCGCGTAAGTCTTGAGAATGGATTGTCAGTGGACGACATTAAGCAAATTTTAAACCCTTATCATTTACCTGAGCAATCGATTCAACAAGCAGAAAACCTAATTCGTTCAATTTTTGATGCGTTAGTAAATACCGATGCAAATTTAATTGAAATCAATCCTCTTATTCTTACAAAAGATAATACTGTATTGTGTTTAGATGCAAAAATTAACTTTGACTCTAATGCACTCTACAGGCATCCAGATATACTCTCTTTGAGAGATCTAAATGAAGAAGACCCTGCGGAAATAGAAGCTAGTAAGCATGATTTAGCATATATAAAATTGGATGGAGTTATTGGATGTATGGTAAATGGGGCGGGATTAGCCATGGCTACTATGGATATTATAAAACTTTATGGATCGGAACCAGCAAACTTTTTAGATGTTGGAGGAGGAGCCACTAAAGAAAAAGTTTCTGCAGCATTTAAGATTATTTTATCTGATAAAAATGTAAAAGGTATTTTAATAAATATTTTTGGTGGAATAATGCGATGCGATGTTATCGCTGAAGGAGTGATTGCAGCTGCAAAAGAAACTAACTTGCATGTTCCTTTGGTAGTACGATTAGCAGGTACCAAGTTCGAAGAAGGAAAGAAAATACTTGAGCAATCTGACCTCAAAATTATTCCTGCAAGCAATCTCTCAGAGGCAGCACAAAAAATTGTGGAGGCTATTAAATAGCGATGTCAGTTCTTGTAAATAAAAATACAAAAGTTATTTGTCAGGGTTTTACCGGGACACACGGTACTTTTCATTCAGAACAGGCATTGGCTTATGGAACAAATTTAGTGGGTGGTGTCACACCAGGAAAAGGTGGTCAACAACATTTAGGAAAACCTGTATTTAATTCGGTTGAGGATGCTGTTAAAGCGACAAATGCAGACGCAACAATGATTTATGTACCTGCAAAATTTGCAGCAGCAGCAATCATAGAAGCTGTTAATTGTGAACTACCATTGATTGTTTGTATTACTGAAGGAATTCCAATTCTTGATATGATTAAAGTAAAAGAAAAATTAAAAGGATCACAATCAAGATTAATAGGACCAAATTGCCCAGGCATTATCACACCTGATGAGTGCAAGATAGGTATTATGCCAGGACATATTCATAAAAAAGGTTCAGTTGGAATTGTATCTAGATCAGGAACTTTAACTTATGAAGCGGTTGCCCAAACCTCTGAAATTGGGCTTGGACAATCCACCTGCATCGGTATTGGTGGAGATCCAGTAAATGGTACTAATTTTATTGATTGTTTAGAGTTATTTTTGAAAGATGAAAAAACAGAATCTATTATTATGATAGGTGAAATTGGAGGGACAGCAGAAGAAGAAGCTGCACAATTTATTAAAGATTCAAAAACCAAAAAGCCAATCGTAGGATTTATAGCTGGATTAACAGCTCCTCCAGGAAGAAGAATGGGACACGCAGGAGCTATTATTGCAGGAGGAAAAGGTGGGGCCCAAGATAAAATTGAAAAAATGAAATCTTGTGGAATAACTGTTACCAACTCCCCAGCCGAAATTGGAAAAACACTAAAGACTAAATTACAAGGTTGAGATATATTTAGATAACGAATGTCATCTTCTAAAAATAAAATATTTGAAACCACTTCCTTTTTGTCAGGTTCTAATACTTCATATATTGACGAGCTTTATGAAAAATTTGCCAACGATCCTAATTCTATTCAAGAAAGTTGGAGGGAGTTTTTTTTAGGTTTATCTGAAAATAAAGAATTAATTAAAAAAGATACAGCAAAAGCAAGTTGGTCACCTGAAAAAATAAAAAATAGTCAAAATGGCAATTTAGATCATTATGAGGCTCTACTCCCAAAAATAAATGTTTTAGAAATTCAGGAAAAAATAACGAAAGAAATACCAAAAATAAAAAATGAAAGTTTTAATGTAGAAACAGCTACAAAAGATTCTGTAAGAGCTATTATGATGATCAGGGCTTACAGAATACGTGGTCATTTGATTGCTGATTTAGATCCTCTTAGATTAACATCAAACACTGAACACCCAGAATTAAATCCAGAAACATACGGTTTTGGAAAAAATGATAGAGACAGAAAAATTTTTCTAGATGATGTACTAGGGGTTAAGTACGCAACCATCAATGAAATCTTAGAAATTTTATTAAAAACATACTGCTCTAAAGTTGGTGTCGAGTATATGCATATGACCGATCCAGAAGAAAAAAGCTGGATACAGAGCAGAATAGAAGGAAAAGATAAGGAGATATCTTTTTCTGTTGAAGGTAAAAAAGCAATGCTGAATAGAGTTTTAGAGGCAGAGGGCTTTGAAAAATATTTACACGCAAAATTTGTGGGAACAAAAAGATTTGGATTAGATGGTTGTGAATCGTTAGTACCAGCAATGGAACAGATTATAAAAGTTGGTGGCTCGCTTGGCGCGGTAGAAGTAAAAATTGGAATGCCACATCGTGGTAGATTAAATATTTTAACAAATGTAATTCAAAAACCTTTAAAAAAAATATTTAAAGAATTTGGTGGAGAACCAGGATTAGCACAAGGTGGAGTGTCAGGTGACGTTAAATATCATTTGGGAGCATCGGCAGATAGAGAATTTGATGGAAATAAAGTTCATGTTAGTTTAACAGCTAATCCTTCTCACTTAGAGGCTGTAAATCCTGTTGTTTTAGGGCAAACTAGAGCTAAGCAATTTTATCATAAAGACATAAATAGAGAAAAAGTAATACCAATACTTTTACACGGTGATGCCGCTTTTGCCGGTCAAGGCATTGTGGCGGAGTGCTTTGCAATGTCTGGAGTTCCAGGACATAATATTGGAGGAACTATTCATATTATCGTTAATAATCAAATTGGTTTTACCACCACCCCAACTTTTGCAAGATCTTCCCCATATCCTTCGGAAGTTGCAAAAATGGTTCAAGCCCCTATTCTTCACGTAAATGGAGATGATGTAGAGGCAGTTGTTTATGCTGCAAAAATTGCAACTGAGTATAGGCAAAAATTTAAAAGAGATGTTGTTGTAGATATTTTTTGTTATCGAAGATTTGGGCATAATGAGGGAGATGAGCCTTCTTTTACACAGCCCATCATGTATAAAAAAATTAAAGGTCATCCTTCAATACTTGATGTTTATTCTGCTCAACTAATAAAAGAAGGTCTTTTTACAAAGGAAGAAGTCGAAAAACAAAAACTAAGTTATAAAAAGAGACTTGATGAAGAATTTGAGTCATCTAAAAAATATATTCCTAATGAACAGGACTGGTTTACTGGAACTTGGTCAAAATTTACTACTGAATATGGCTCTGATAGAAGAGGAGTTACAGGTGTAGATTTAAGAATAATAAAAAATTTAGGAAAAAAACTATGTGACATTCCTGATAAATTTGATGCACATCCTACTATAAGAAGAATATTTGAAGCTAAGAAAAAAATGTTTGAAACGGGAAAAGGTTTCGATTGGAGTACTGCTGAAAGCTTAGCTTTTGGAACTCTTTTAGAGGAAGGTTATCCTGTTAGGCTTGTGGGTCAAGATTCGGTTAGAGGAACTTTTAGTCAAAGACATGCAGGATTAACTGATCAAACAACAGGGGAGAAATATTTTCCATTAAATAATCTTTCTAAAAAACAAGCTAAAGCAGAGATCGTAGATAGCTTGCTCTCTGAAATGGGAGTTTTGGGTTTTGAATATGGCTATTCTTTAGTTGAGCCAGATACTCTAGTTATGTGGGAAGCCCAGTTTGGTGATTTTGCAAATGGAGCTCAAATTATTTTTGATCAGTTTATAAGTTCTGGAGAAAAAAAGTGGACCAGGGCTAGTGGATTGGTAATGTTATTGCCACATGGCTATGAAGGACAGGGGCCAGAGCATTCCTCTGCGAGAATTGAAAGGTATTTGCAAGCTTGTGCACAAGAAAATTTACAAGTGGTAAATTGTACGACTCCAGCTAATTATTTTCATGCTTTAAGAAGACAAATTCATAGAACATTTAGAAAACCATTAATTGTTTTTACTCCCAAATCACTTTTAAGACATAAGAAATGTGTGTCAGAATTAGAAGATTTTTCAAAAAATAATTCTTTTCATAGAGTTCTTTGCGACCATGCCGAATACCCTGAATACAAATTAATTAAGTTAGCAGATGATAAAAATATAAAGAGAGTGGTTCTTTGTTCAGGAAAAGTTTATTTTGATCTTTTGGAAAAAAGAGAGGAAATTAAAGATAATACCGTTCAGTTGATAAGAGTAGAGCAGCTGTATCCTTTTCCTGTTAAAGCATTAGCCAAACATATAAAAAGATTCACTAATGCGGTTGAATATGTTTGGTGTCAGGAAGAACCACAGAATATGGGATGCTGGAATTCAGTTGAACGATATATTAATTGGACTCTAGATTTTATTAATGCAAAATCTAAAAAAGTTAAATATATTGGTAGAGCACCTTCGGCATCAACAGCCACAGGTTATTTAAAAAAACATGTTGCTCAACAAGAAGAAATTGTTACAAAAGCACTAACTATATAAATGGCTGATAAAATAATAGTTCCAACTTTAGGAGAATCAATAACCGAAGCAACAGTTGCTAAGTGGCTAAAAAAAGCAGGAGACGCAGTAAAAGCTGATGAGGCGGTTGTTTCTTTGGAAACTGATAAGGTAAGTGTTGACGTTACCTCCCCAAAAGCTGGCGTGTTATCAGAAATTTTAGCCCAAGAAGGTTCAACAGTTCAAGTAGGTTCACCATTAGGTATTGTAGGAAACTCTTCATCTCAAACTGTTTCTAAAAAAGAAGAAGAAACAAAAGTTACTGAAATCAAAAAAGAGCAAAAACCAATTACAAATGCCCCTGAAATAAAAAATAAACAAGGAGAGCTATCTCCATCTGTTAAACGAATAATAGAAGAAAAAAATATTGATATCACATCTGTTACAGGAACAGGAAAAGACGGTCGAATTCTTAAAGGAGATCTAGTCGGTCTTATGGGATTTAGTCCATCCCCCAATAAAAGAAAAATAGAAATTGGTGAAGAAGAAAGAGTTAAAATGACTCGATTAAGAGCAACGATTGCAAAGAGATTAAAAGATGCTCAAAATAATGCAGCAATTTTAACAACTTTTAACGAAGTTGACATGTCTATGATTATTCAAATTAGAAAAGATAATAAAGATGAATTTGAAAAAAGATATGGGGTAAAACTTGGATTTATGTCTTTTTTTGTCAAAGCCTGCGTTAATGCTTTACAATCATTTCCTGCTGTAAATGCAGAAGTTCAAGGTGAGGAAATTGTTTATAAAAATTATTATAACATTGGGGTTGCTGTAGGTACGGACAAAGGATTAGTGGTCCCAGTATTAGGAAATGCAGATGAGCTTTCATTTGCTGAAATTGAAAAAGAAATTACAAATCTTGGTTCAAAAGCTAAAAATAATCAATTATCAATAGATGAACTGCAAGGTGGAACATTTACTATCACTAATGGTGGAATTTATGGTTCCATGCTTTCAACACCAATTATTAATCCACCTCAATCTGGAGTGTTAGGCATGCACAATATTGTCCAAAGAGCAGTAGTTATTAATGGCAAAATAGAAGTGAGACCAATTATGTATTTAGCTTTATCTTATGACCATAGAATCATTGATGGAAAAGAAGCGGTATCATTTTTAGTTAGAGTTAAAGAAATATTAGAAGATCCAAGAAGACTATTTTTAAATATATAATTATTTATGGATGAATTTGATGTTGTTGTTATTGGTGGTGGTCCTGGCGGATATGTCTGCGCAATTAGAGCAGCACAATTAGGAAACAAAACTGCTTGTATAGAGTCTAGAGGCGCACTTGGAGGAACTTGTTTAAATGTAGGCTGTATTCCATCCAAATCACTATTGCATGCATCTGAAATGTACAGCAAAGCACAGCATGAATTTAAAGAGATAGGAATAAACACTGGTTCTTTATCATTAGATTTAGAAAAAATGATGGATCATAAATCTAAGTCAGTAGAAGGACTTACAAAAGGAATAGAGTTTTTGTTCAAGAAAAATAAGGTAACTTATTTGAAAGGACATGGAAGTTTTGATGATAAGAATACCCTATCAGTTAAAGATTCATCTGGATCAAGTAAGCAGATTAAAGCAAAAAATATAGTCATTGCAACTGGCTCGTCAGTAATGTCATTACCAAATATTGAAATTGATGAAAAAATAATTGTTTCATCAACTGGAGCCCTGTCTTTAAAAAAAGTTCCGAAAAAACTTATTGTTATTGGAGGTGGAGTTATTGGTTTAGAAATGGGCTCAGTTTGGTTACGCCTTGGGGCCGAGGTAGAAGTTGTGGAATACATGGATCATATTACTCCAGGCATGGATAGAGAAATTTGTGATAATTTTTTAAAAATTTTAAAAAAACAAGGTATGAAATTCCACTTATCTTCAAAAGTTTTAGATGTTCAAAAAACTTCTGATGGTGCAATAGTTTCAGTTGAAAGTAATGGTCAAAAAATAGAAATGAACAGCGATATAGTGTTAATGTCTGTTGGAAGAAAACCTAATACTGAAGGGCTAAATTTAGATTCAGCTGGAGTCAAAAAAGACTCAAAAGGAAGAGTTTTGATTGATAAAAAATTTAAAACAAATATTGATAATATTTATGCCATTGGAGATGTGATTGAGGGCCCTATGTTGGCTCATAAAGCAGAAGATGAAGGAATGGCAGTTGCTGAGTTTATCTCAGGAAAATATGGTCATGTAAATCATGATACAATTCCAGGGGTAGTTTATACATCTCCGGAAGTTGCGACTGTTGGAAAAACAGAGGAGCAATTAAAAAAAGATGGAGTGGAATATAACGTTGGTAAATTTCCATTTTTAGCGAACTCAAGAGCCAAAATTAATAATGATGCTGATGGATTTATTAAAATTATTGCTGATAAAACTACAGATAAAATTTTAGGGGTTCATATGATAGGTCCAGATGTAGGTACGATGATTGCAGAAGTTGTTTTAGCAATGGAGTTTGGTGCAAGCGCAGAGGATATTGCAAGGACTTGTCATGCACATCCAACATTAACCGAGGCAGTTAGAGAAGCTGCTTTAGCAGTTGATAAAAGAGCAATACACTTTTAACTTATTTGTTTTCCGCTTTTTTTCCAGTCAGATAAAAAAGATTCTAAACCTTGATCGGTTAAATCATGTTTATACAAATTATGAAAAATTTTTGGAGGGATGGTTGCAACATCTGCACCAATTTTTGACACTTCAATTACGTGCTCCGCAGATCTAATAGAGGCTGCTAAAATTTTAGTTGAATAATTGTAATTATTGTAAACTAACTTAATATCTTTTATTAGCTGTAATCCATTTTCTCCAATATCATCAAGTCTGCCAATAAAAGGTGAAATATAAGTTGCTCCTGCTTTAGCAGCTAATAAAGCTTGATTAGTAGAAAAACATAAAGTTACGTTCACTTTGAATTTATTTTTACTTAAATAACTACAGGCTATTAAACCCTCCAGTGTTAGGGGTATTTTAATGACAATATTTTTAGCAATTTTTTGTAAAATTTTTGCTTCAGTAATCATTTTTTCTGCTTTAGTTGCAGTTACTTCAGCACTTATAGGACCTTTTACTTCGGTTGCGATTGATTTTAAAATTTGTTTAAAGTTACCCTCTTGTTTTGCAAGTAACGAGGGATTGGTAGTTATACCATCGATTAATCCAGTTTTGTTTATAGGTCTAATTTCGTCTATATTCGATGAGTCTAAAAAAATTTTCATAATAGTATAAGGTATTATTTAAAAATATATAAATCAATTTTTATATGAATGTAAATGTTTTATTGCCAATTAAATTTGATCAGCCATTTACTTACTTATTTGATCTAACTGATTCCATCAAAGTAGGCGATTATGTTACCGTCCCTTTTCGAAATAAACAAATTGTAGGAGTAGTTTGGGAAATAAATGTTGAAACACCTAGGAGCATAAAGTTAAAAAAAATTATTTCGAAAATTAATTTTCCACCCCTTTCTTTTAGAAACATAGAATTTATCAAAAAATTTTCACAATATAATATCTCAAGTTTAGGCATGACGCTCAAACTTTTTTTATATGAAAAAGGATTTTCTTTTTTGAATAAATTAGAAAAAAATTTAACCGAAAATATTTTTGAAATAAAAAATATAAAAAAAAATAATTTAAATTTAGAGCAGAAAAATGCTTTAAAAATAATATTAAAAAATTTAAGTTTTTCAAAATATTCTACAACCCTTATTCATGGAGTTACAGGCTCTGGCAAAACATTAGTATATACTGAGGTTATAAAAGCGGCTCTCAAAGAAGGTTTGCAAGTCCTTGTGTTATTACCAGAAATTGCGCTTACTAAACAAATTTCTTCAAGATTTGAAGAATATTTTGGTAATGAAGTCGCTATTTGGCACTCTAGTATTGGCGATAAGAAAAAAAAAATTATTTGGCATGGTATATCTACAAATAAAATTAAATTAGTTCTAGGGGCTCGATCTTCCTTATTTTTGCCTTTTCAAAATTTAAAGCTAGTTGTGATTGATGAAGAGCATGATTCTTCTTACAAGCAGGAAGATGGTGTTATTTATAATGCTCGTGACATGTCTATTTTGAAAGCTTCCATTGAAAAATTTCCAGTGTTGCTCGTGTCTGCAACGCCATCTATCGAAAGTTATTACAATTACAAATTAAAAAAATATTTTTATGTTTTTATTCAGTCAAGATATGAAAGCTTTTCTTTGCCAAAAACAGAAATTATTAATTTAATTAAATCACCTCCTGATAAAGGAAAGTTTATTTCTAATGATTTAATTCCTAAAATCAAAAATGTAATACAAAATAAGAATCAGATCTTATTTTTTTTAAATCGTAGAGGATATTCCACTTATATTATGTGTTATCAATGTAAAAAAAGATTAGAGTGTCCATATTGTTCGATTGGCTTAGTTTTTCATCAATCGTCGAATGAAGCAATTTGTCATTACTGTGACTTTAAAACAAAACTAAATCAAAAATGTATTGATGATAAAGAATGTCAGTTTTCTTTTTATGGTCTTGGAGTTGAAAAAATCTTTGAAGAAATAAAGTGTTTATTTCCAGATAAAAGAATACAAATTTTTTCTTCAGACGCTATTACCAATAGCACTAAAGCAAAAGATATTATTAGTGATATTGAAAAAAATAAAATTTCAATTTTAGTTGGGACGCAAATGATTTCAAAAGGTTTTCATTTTCCTCATTTAAATTGTATTGTTGTAGTTAATTCTGATACTAATTTTTTAGGAAGCGATATACGTGCATCAGAAAAAAATTTTCAGTTATTACAACAGGTTTCGGGAAGAGCAGGAAGAGAGTCAAATGATGCAATGGTATATTTGCAAACTAACGATCCTTCAAATAAAATTCTTCATTCTCTTTCTAGCTCTGACCCTGACGTGTTTTATAAAGAAGAATTAGTTTTTAGAAAAAAAGCTAACTTACCACCCTTTGTTAGACTTATTTCAGTTATTATTTCTGGAAAAAATCAATTTTTAGTAGATAAGTTTTCTAAAAAGTTAAAACAAACCTTTCCTGCTCAGAAAAAAATTAAAATTTATGGGCCTGTAACCGCACCTATATTTAGAGTTCGTGGAAAGTATAGAATGAGATTGTTGATCAAGTACGATACTTCTATTTTTCCCCAGAAGTTTATCAAGAATTGGCTAAGTTCTAATATTCTTGATAAAAATATAAAACTTGAGGTTGATGTAGACCCCTCTAATTTCCTGTAAATCGCTAGATTTTACTAAAATATCGCACTTGATCGACACTTTTCATTGTGCTACGAACAGCCACGTAAATATAATATCAAAAGGATTATCTTGGACAATCAATCAAATTCATTCTCTGATGCAACGGGAAGATACGCCAAGTCTATATTTCAATTAGCCAGCGAAAAAAATATTTTGAACGAAGTTGAAAATAATTTTTCTCAATTAAATTTATTAATGCAGGATTCTGTGGATTTTAAAAAATTTGTTGTAAATCCAACAATTCAAAAACAAGCAAGATTAAAAATAATCGAGTCTCTTGCTACTAAACTTAATTTCAACAAAATATTTATAAACTTTTTAAAACTTATTAATGAAAAAGGGAGATTTTTCTTTTTAGAAAAAATTATAAAAGATTTTTTCTCAATTCTTTCTATAAGTAAAGGAGAGGTTATAGCGGATCTTATTATTGCAAATGAAATTACTGAGGATAAAAAAAACGAGATAAAAAAAGAACTCTCTCAACTGTATAAAAAAGACATTAAACTTAATTTTTCAATTGATGAAAGTTTGATTTCTGGATCAATTTTAAAGGTGGGAAGTAAAATGATAGATAATTCGGCAAAAAGTAAATTTAATAGAATTTTAAATAATATTTAGGAGAAAAATAATGGACATAAACCCAGCAGAAGTAACAAAAGTAATAAAAGAGCAAATCGAGAATTTTGGATCAGAGACAGAAGTTTCAGAAGTAGGTCAGGTTCTATCAGTAGGAGATGGTATTTCAAGAATTTATGGTCTTGATAATGTTCAAGCAGGAGAAATGGTGGAATTTTCTGAAGGAACCAAGGGTATGGCTCTAAACTTAGAAAATGATAACGTTGGAGTTGTTATTTTTGGAGAAGACTCCAAAATTAAAGAAGGTGATATCGTAAAAAGAACAGGAAAAATTGTTGATGTAGCAGTTGGTAAATCTTTGTTGGGAAGAGTTGTTGATGGACTAGGTAACCCAATAGATGGAAAAGGTCCCATAGATGTAAATTCTGAAAGACGAAGAGTAGATGTTAAAGCTCCTGGGATTATTTCAAGAAAATCTGTTCACGAACCAATGCAAACAGGTTTAAAGGCAATTGACAGCCTAATTCCAATTGGCAGAGGACAAAGAGAATTAATTATTGGAGATAGACAGACAGGAAAAACAGCAATTGCAATTGATACTATTATAAATCAAAAAGAAATTAATAAATCCTCAGATGAGTCAAAAAAGCTTTACTGTATTTATGTTGCCATTGGTCAAAAAAGATCGACTGTTGCCCAGATCGTTAAAACTCTAGAAGACTCTGGAGCTTTGGAATATACAATTGTAGTTGCAGCAACTGCTTCAGATCCTGCACCACTGCAGTTTCTTGCTCCATATATTGGTTGTACCATGGGAGAATACTTCAGAGACAATGGTATGCATGCTTTAATTGTATACGATGATTTATCAAAACAGGCGGTTGCTTATAGACAAATGTCTCTATTATTAAGGAGACCTCCAGGACGTGAGGCATTTCCTGGCGACGTATTCTATTTGCACAGCAGACTTTTAGAAAGGGCTGCGAAGTTAAGCGATGAGCATGGAGGTGGATCATTGACAGCATTGCCTGTTATTGAAACTCAGGCAAGCGATGTTTCAGCCTACATTCCAACAAATGTTATTTCCATTACTGATGGACAGATATTTTTAGAAACTGAGTTATTTTTTAAAGGTATCAGGCCAGCTGTAAACGTAGGTATTTCTGTTTCAAGAGTTGGTTCAGCAGCACAAATTAAAGCAATGAAGCAAGTTGCTGGTTCTATTAAATTGGAATTAGCGCAATATCGAGAGATGGCTGCATTCGCTCAATTTGGATCAGACTTGGATGCTTCAACTCAACAATTGTTGAATAGAGGATCAAAATTAACTGAACTTTTAAAACAAGGTCAGTATTCACCTTTAAAAGTAGAGGAACAAGTTGTTTCAATTTTTTGTGGTGTTAAAGGCTATTTAGATAATATTGATCTTGGAAAAATTAAACAATTCGAAAGTCAGCTTTTAAGTCAAATTAAATCTGAAGCTCCTGAAATTTTAACTGGAATATCTTCTTCAGGAAAATTAGATGAAGCTAATGAAGCTAAATTAAGAGCTTTCATAGAAAATTTTAAAAGTAAATTTGATAATTAATGGCAACTTTAAAAGATCTACGTAATAGGATTAAAAGCGTAAAGTCTACTCAAAAGATTACCAAAGCAATGAAAATGGTTGCAGCGGCAAAGCTAAGAAAGGCTCAGGATCGAGCTGAAAAAGGTAGACCCTATTCTGAAAAAATGAATAGTATTGTTGCTAATTTAAATAGTTCAATTGTAGACAAAACTTCTGCTCCAAAATTATTAGTTGGAAATGGAAAAAACCAAAACCATTTATGTATAGTGATGACAGCAGACAGAGGTCTTTGTGGAGGCTTCAATACGAGTATATGCAGAAAAGCAAGATCTTTTTTTAATGAACAGTTAAAATTAGGTAAAAATTTAAAAATTATAACTGTAGGTAGCAAAGGTAACGATCAATTAAAAAGAATTTTTGGAAAATATATTATTGAAAAAATTAGTTTCAAAGATTTAAAAGAAATTACTGCAAAAGAAGCAGACATGATAACTGCTAAGATAATTGACATGTATAATAAAGAGGAATTTGATGTTTGTACTATTTTTTATAATAAATTCAAAAGTGTGATATCTCAAATACCTCAAGCTCAGCAGATTATTCCTATTCCTTTAGATGAGGATAGTGCAAAAGCGAAGGAGGATAGCAACGATCTTGCGCAGTATGAATATGAGCCAGAAGAAGAAGAGATTTTAGAAAATTTATTACCTAAAAACATTTCTACTCAAATATTCAAGGCTTTTTTAGAAAATGCAGCTAGTGAACAAGGTTCAAGAATGTCAGCAATGGATAACGCGACAAGAAATGCAGGAGATTTAATTAACAAGTTAACTATAAATTACAACAGAAGCAGACAAGCAGTGATTACCAAAGAATTGATTGAAATCATTTCAGGTGCTGAGTCTTTGTAAAAATTAAGGAGAAAATAGAGAATGACAAATAAATTTGGAACAATTACTCAAGTAATCGGTGCGGTTGTTGACGTAAAATTTGAAGAAAATTTACCAGAAATTTTAACAGCATTAGAATGTGATAATTCTGGTGCAAGATTAGTTTTAGAAGTAGCGCAGCATTTGGGAGAAAACACAGTAAGAACAATTGCAATGGATACCACCGAGGGTTTGAAGAGGGGAGATAAAGTAACAAATACTGGCTCAGCGATACAAGTTCCAGTAGGACCAGAAACCCTAGGGAGAATTATTAACGTAATTGGAGAGCCTATTGATGAAAGAGGTCCGCTTACCACCAAAGAAAAATGGCCAATTCACAGATCGGCTCCATCTTTTGTTGATCAATCTACTGAAACTGAAGTTTTAGTTACAGGAATTAAAGTTGTTGACTTGTTAGCTCCTTATTCAAGAGGAGGAAAAATTGGATTATTTGGTGGCGCTGGAGTAGGAAAAACAGTTTTAATTATGGAGTTAATTAACAACGTAGCAAAAGCCCATGGTGGTTACTCTGTATTTGCAGGTGTCGGAGAAAGAACCAGAGAAGGTAATGATCTATATCACGAAATGATGGAGTCTGGCGTTATTAAAATTGATGGCCCAGGATCAAAAGCTGCTTTAGTTTATGGTCAAATGAACGAACCTCCTGGAGCTAGAGCTAGAGTTGCTCTATCGGGACTTACAGTTGCTGAATATTTTAGGGATAAAGAGGGACAGGACGTTCTTTTTTTCGTGGATAATATTTTTAGATTTACACAAGCTGGATCTGAAGTATCTGCTTTGCTTGGAAGGATTCCATCTGCGGTTGGATATCAACCAACACTAGCGACTGATATGGGTAATTTACAAGAAAGAATTACCACAACCAACAAAGGTTCAATCACTTCGGTTCAGGCAATTTATGTTCCAGCAGATGATTTAACAGATCCTGCACCTGCAACATCCTTTGCTCACTTAGATGCTACTACAGTTTTATCAAGACAAATTGCAGAATTAGGAATTTATCCTGCAGTAGATCCTTTGGACTCAACTTCTAGAATCTTAGACCCTAGAATTGTTGGTGATGAGCATTATAGAGTTGCAAGACAAGTTCAGGAAATTTTACAAACCTATAAGTCTTTACAAGATATCATTGCGATTTTGGGTATGGATGAATTGTCAGAAGAAGATAAACTAGTTGTTGCTAGAGCTAGAAAAATTCAAAGATTTTTATCACAACCTTTCTTTGTTGCGGAAGTATTTACAGGTTCACCAGGTAAATTAGTTGATTTAGAATCTACGATTAAGGGATTTTCAGCTATTTGCAAAGGTGAATACGATCATTTACCAGAAGCGGCTTTTTATATGGTTGGAACTATAGAGGAAGCAGTTGCTAAAGCTGAAAAAATGGCAAAGGATGCAGCTAAATAAATAATGAGCGATACAATTCAGGTTGATATTGTAACACCAGAAAAAAAATTTTTCTCGGATAAGAGCGTGTTGTCTATTACAGTGCCTGGTATAGAAGGTGATATGGGTATCTTGTATAATCATATACCTATTATTACTTTTTTAAGACCTGGAACTATTCAAATTTCTTCTCAAGATAAAGAAAAATCTTTTTTTATTTCAGATGGAGTTTTAGAATTTAGCAACAATATCGTTACTGTTTTAGCATCTGAAATTTATGATTTAGCTCAAATAGACTCAAAAATCATTGAGTCCTTAAAAAATAGAGTTAAAGAAAAAAATCAAAAACAAGACAAAACTGATAACGAATTATTTTTAGCAAATAAGTTTGAAGAAGAAGTTAATTCTTTATCTCCTAATAGATAAAAGCCTTAAACTCATCAATTAGATCCTGATATAGTTTTTTTTTAAAAGGCACTATTAAATTTGGTAGTTCTTTTAAATCTACCCATTTCCATTTTTTAAATTCAGGGTTTTTTTGATCTAATTTTATTTCGCTATCTTTTCCAGTAAATTCTGCGAGAAACCATGTCTGCGTTTGACCTTTGAATTTTCCTTTCCAAATTTTTCCAATTAAATTATCAGGAAGATCGTAGGTATAAGTTTTATCTGATTGTTTTATAATTTTGATAGATATAATACCAGTTTCTTCTTGCAGCTCTCTTCTTGCAGCATCAACAGCTTTTTCATTTTGATCAACACCTCCCTGAGGCATTTGCCAGGCAGATTTATTATCAATTCTTTTTCCTACAAAGATTTGTTTGCTAGTATTGAATAGCATAACACCAACTCCTTGTCTGTATGGAAGATTATTTGATTTTGACATTTCTATTTTTTTAAAAGATTTAAGGCATACTCAAGTTGATTATCATTTTTACCATCATTAATTTTAAAATTTTCTTTGTTTTCTTTAACTACAATATCTGGTTCGACACCAATTTCTGAAATAGAATTTCCTGATGGCAAATAATATTTGGCAGTTGTAAGTCTTAAAGCTCCATTGCCCTTCAGTGGAATAATTGTTTGAACAGATCCTTTTCCAAAAGATTTTTCTCCCAATAAAATTGCTCTTTTATGATCCTTAAGAGCACCAGAAACAATCTCAGAAGCAGATGCTGAACCTTTGTTAATCAAAACAATAAGAGGTTTTCTTTTTAATATATCTCCTTTTTTGGCCGTATATATTTTAATGTCATTTTTTTCACGTCCTCGTGTAGAAACAATTTCTCCGCCATCTAAAAATGCGTCTGTAATTTTAATTGCTTGAGAGAGCAATCCTCCAGGATTATTTCTTAAATCTAAAATATATCCAGTTAAATTATTATTATCTTTTGAAAAATTCTTTATTTTATTTATTAATTGATCACCACTTTGCTCATTAAAAGCTCTAAGCCTTATATATCCAATATTGTTTATTATAGATGTAGAGACTTCCCTAACCTTAATTTTATCTCTTATAATAGTAAACTTTAAATCCTCATCAACGTCTACTCTTCTTACAGTTATATTTATAGAGGTTCCAACTTTCCCTCTCATTAAATTTACTGCCTGCATGAGGGTTAGCCCCTTAACTTGTTTATCATTTATTTTTATAATGTAATCACCGGCTTTTATTCCAATTTTATCAGCAGGTGAGTCCTCTATGGGAGTAATTACTTTTACAAATCCAGACTCCATTGTTATTTCAATTCCTAATCCACCAAATTCTCCTTTTGTTTCTATATTCATATTTTTGAAACTTTCTGGATTCATGTAAGATGAATATGGATCTAAAGACTGTAGCATTCCATTGACAGCAGAATCAATCACTTCACTTTGATCTACTTCATCAACATATTCATTTTTAATTTTTTCAAGTACATCGCTAAACAAATCAAGTTTTTCATATAACTCAGAAGTGCTATTTTTTGCGTGTACTCCTAAAATACTAATAAAAAAAATTAGCAAGGTGAGTTTAATAAAT
>Ga0255773_10001410_pt1 | contig 24318 bp, 25 predicted proteins | sample 011ome_17_FD_179971 | JGI IMG/M metagenome (GOLD analysis project Ga0255773, IMG submission 179971) | Coastal salt marsh microbial communities from the Groves Creek Marsh, Skidaway Island, Georgia - 011502XT metaG (version 2) | ecosystem: Environmental > Aquatic > Marine > Intertidal zone >...
AGAACATCAAAAATATCTCTTCTTTCCAGGGGAATGGAGAAAACAGGAGCTCTAAATCCTAATGGCTCATAACCTACAGCCTTATAAATAGATTCCTTGGCCTCAATAAGATTTTTTTCAATTTCACTGTTTGATTGCTTATACATCAAGTCATGATAGTTGTAGTGTGAGGCTATCTCATGACCATCATTTGAGATTTGTTTAAGAAGATCGGGTGCAAACCTTGCAACTGTCCCAGTAGTAAAAAAAGTAACCCTGGGGTTAGAAAAATTTTCCTCAAGAAAACTATTGATCACTTCATATGCAAGAGTCAATGCAGGCAAATTTGATGAAGGCTCTATACTCAATGATCTAGTGAGATCATAAGTAAAGTCTTCAAAATCTATTGAAAAATAAAATGGCTTTTTTTTATTCAGAATTTTTTTTCCTAATTAAAACAAAATAATTTCTATTTGTTTTGGTAATAGTTGAAATCTCAAGGCAGCCAGCCTCGGAAAGATATTTTTTTATTGATTCCTCATTATATAAATACAAAGGGCAATTTCTTCTTTCATATCTAATCTTTCTTTGCCAAGCTAAGAGACCCCGGTCATCTGGAAATGAAATATAAATTTCACTATTAACCTCAGAGAGTAATTTTTTGATTACTGCAGTAGGATCACTTACATAATCAAAAAATCCCATAACGCAAGCTGCATCAAACTTTTCTTCAAATTTATGCTCAGAATAATCAGCAAGGATTGATGAAAAATTATAACTTCCTTCCATTTCATTTACTCTAGAGTGAGTGATATCAAGCATGCCTTGAGCTATGTCAAGAGCAACTACTTTTTTTCCCATTTCAAGAAACTTAACTACAAAGTGACCAGGACCACACCCAATATCTAAAATTGTCTTAATCGATGGATTTGATGCGTATTTTAATGTTGTGTTAAACCGATCTCTTATATCCTGACGAAAGAGCTTATCCATTAACTTATTAAATAATGATCTTGGATTTACATCTTCTTCATAAATACTTGAAAAATCTTTAGCATATCCGTGAAAGAATGTGCCCACATCTTTAGAGTGTGTACTATTGCCCTTGCTCATTAGAAACTCCTTAAAGCTTATATAAACAATTATAAACTATATATTTATAACTTTAAGAGATTTTTAACCTTCTCTTTAAGGCCAATTTTAGCAAGGATGGCTCCAACTATTTTAGTAAAATGCCATCTGATAAGTCTTACCAACTTAATACAAAAAGTTTCCACAGAGCTAATAATTATTAAGGAGTTGTTTTTCTCAAAATTAATCTCTTTATTATTCTTTTTGATAAAAAACCATGAGGGATATCTACAGAATGGAATTTCCTCGGTTGTATCTGTGATTAATAATTCTACATCCTCTATCTGCTCAACAAAGCCATTAACCGCCCACTTTACTAGAGGCCAATCTGCGTGGTAATCATCTCCAGAAAAAATTCCTCCAACTTTAAGCTTTTTATACCAATCTATTAAAGTCTTGCCACCCTCTTGTCCAGAATGCGCAAATCCATCAATATATATGAAGTCAAAATAATTATCAGGAAAAATTTTTACAGCCTCATCAAATGAGAGTCTAAGAAGTTTGTATCGTTCATCCAAACCAATATTTTTTAATACTCGAGCATACTCATCTGTATTATGTGGGTGTTGATTATAAGAATCTACCCCGAAAAGAGTTCTAAATTTATTAGAGGATAATAATCTTTCAGCAAATACACCTTGAGCTACTCCGAGCTCAATACCAATATTATTTTTATTATCAAGATATTGCAAAATATCATGGCGATAACTATCTTGAAGAATTTTCATTTAACAGATATTGATTTCACTCTTGATAAAAATCTTTTTTTAAAACGCCAAGCCTATATGAATTAAGTCTTTTGCCTTCGTAAGAAACCTCTTCTATAAACTCGCCTTCTATATTCATATTATTTTTAGTTAAAGCTTTTATCGAGCCTATATTATTCTCATAAACTCCAGCAGAAATTTTCCATAAACCCAGTCTATCAAATCCAAACTTAAGCACAGATTCTATTACCTTTGTTGCGATACCTTGACCCCAGTATTCTTTATCACCAATTACATAAGCAATGTCAGCAGTTGCATGATTGCTATTAATAGGTCCAATTTTTATATTTCCAATATGATTGTTCTTATGAAAAATACCAAAGAAATATATCAGAGGGTTATTATAGCATTCTGAAACATATTTTTTTGTTGATTCAACGGTATGGATAGCATGAACTTGTTCCGTCATTCCCATGATTGAAGAATCATTTAACCAGTCAACATATTGAATTTTTACATCTTCTGGTTGCAAGATCATTAGTTGCAATTGATCAGTTACCTTGAGAATTAATTCTTTTTTTTTCATAGATATTTTTGATTATGAGAATGTTTAGCTAATTATTAAATTTTTTGCTGGTATGAAACAATTTTCCAAAATCCATAAAGTCTCCCAGGAATTTTTACCATATCTATTGTTAAGCTTAAAACGCAGATAAATATAAAGTTTATTGGAAATATGAAACGCAAACTTTCCTTTCGTATTAAAGGCAGAATTACTGCACGAAATAATAAATAGCTCAACCCAAGGAAGCTCCATAAAATTGTGTTCAAGTGCGGTATAAAGTATGGACTGCTATCCCAATCTCCTCCAGTAAACATATAATTCCAACGATAAGCAATGTATAAAATAAAAAATAGCAACAAAAAAAAATATATGGATTTCTGGGTGATTAATATATTTACTTTTGCATTTTCCAGAGAATATAAATACCATTTTTTTATTACCGCGATTAATGATTGCGGAAGTCCAGTATAATTAAGGTTAGCCTCGTTTGGTCTAAAAATTTTATAGCCTAATTGAGAAATTCTATTGAGCCAATCTATATCTTCTCCTGCTCTAACAGTAGGATTAAAGCCTCCAGACTCAAGAAATTTACTCCTTTCAATAATGGTGCCAGGCAAGCAGAAATGAGAAATATTACCAAATGTAGATGCTTTTACAATTTTACCAAACCAGGATGTTTCCACTGATTTGAAGCATCCAATGACTAGGTCAATTTTCTTCTTTTTCAGCGTACTTAATCCATTTTGAAGCCAGTCTTTTGAAGGTATAGTCTTAGAATCAAGAAAACATATAATTTCTGCAGAAGTATTCTTTGCCCCTACATTTCTTGCATTACCGGGAAAGCAGTCTTTTTTCTTGATAACTTTGATATCTAATTTACCAAATTCTTTCAATAATTTTTCAGAGCAAAATTCAATCTCATTACTGGAATCAACAATGATAATTTCACAGAAGGCATAAATCTCTCTACTGAGTTCTAAAAGTAATTTTTTTAAATTATAAAAGTCGTCTCTATAGGGAATGATAATCGAAATGCTATTTTTATATTCTGTCTTAATCATTTGCTAAGTTACTTTAATAATGCAATTCTTTGGTTACATAAAATCATTACTTTAAATCGCTTAATTCAGGAATATTAAATAATGCCTTGCCATAAACTCTAGCGCCACTTTGGGTAAGATGATGACCATCAGATGAAATAAACTTTCTATTTTTTGTATATAATGCGACTTTACCATTCTCAGTAGTTAAGCTAATTAAATCAATATATTGATTAGTATATATTGTATTCATTAAGTTATTGAATGTATTAATCTCATCAGAAATAGTAGCTTTCCAAGCATACATTTTTCTTTTAAAGGGTGCATTCATATTATACCCAAAGTCTTTTGTTCCAATAATATAAAATTTAATTCCTAATTCTTTTAAAAGATGCACTTGATTCTTCAAGCATTTCAAATCATTGGGATTATCAAGAATTCTATATGAAACAATGGCCATATCGGCGTGATTAATTGATTCGGGATAAGAGGATTCAATTAATTTCGCGCTTTCGAAACAATTATAATTAACAAAGGATAGCTCATAATCTTTAAAGTAGTTATTTGCAGTCCCCATATTTATAAAATCTCTTGCAAAACTGTCTCCAAATATGACTAAGTTTTTTCTTTCTGGATTATCAAATACCTTATTTAAATACCTAAAGGGCTCATTAACATATTCAGCATTTTTGTTATTCTTGTTAAGTATGTTTATAAAATATGAGCGTGAAAAAAAAGAGATATTATTTTTTTTATTTAAATCATCAAACTTGATATTTGTTGACACAGTTTCATGAGATGCAGGTTTCAATGAATCATATTTGGAATAAAAGCCAGATGAAAGATGCAAGATTAGTCCAATTAGAACTAAGAATGAAGCAGTTCCTGAAGACGCAATATAAAATAGTTTTGAGGGTACCTTCTCCCAGTCTCTGAAATATACTTCTAATTTGTATGACAAACTTGCTAGAAAAAAAATAATCAAGATACAAAGCACGTAAGAAAAACTGCTAGGTGATTCAAGACTATAGGCCCTTAAGAAGGCATAAATTGGTTGATGCCAAAGATAAAGACTAAAACTAATAAGTCCAACATAAACCATCGGCTTCAAAGAAAGAAATCTTCCAACAAATGTTTTTTCATCGGTAAACAGTATGATCAATACTGTGCCTATAATAGGGAGAAGCATTAAAAAATCTTGATTTAAAGTCTCATCTAAAACAAAGAACGCAAAGAAAATTGTAAATAAACCTAATGCCGAAAAAATATTTTTCCAAATCAATGGAAGAAAATGGTTTGATGTCTTGCCGATTAAATAAATAGCGCACATAGATCCAGTTAATAGTTCCCAAAATCTTGAAGGAAGTAGATAGAAATTTATTGTTTGAAATTCTGCAATGCCAGACAAGTACACTGATAGACAAAAACTTAAAATTGTCAAAAATAAAAGAATGAGATAAATATTATTTAATTTTAATGGCCAAATTAAAATCATTAATAATGGAAAAACTAAATAATACTGCTCTTCAACACCCAAACTCCAAGTATGAAGCAAGGGTTTGAATTCAGCACTTAAACTCCAGTAATCTGTAGAGGTGAAAAATAAGAGGATATTATTAGAAAACAATGTTGTGGCTACGAGACTTTGCCCAAAATTTTCTAAGTCATTGGGCCATAATAAAATGAAGGACAACGGTAAACAACATAACATTACAAGGAATAACGCTGGCAAGATTCTTCTTGCCCTTCTTTCATAAAAATTCAGAACTGAAAATTTATCTTGGATACTTTCTTTTAAAATGATAGAAGTAATCAAATATCCGCTAATTACAAAAAATATATCTACCCCGGAAAAACCACCTTTAAATAATGAAAATCCTGCATGAAAAAAAATTACAGGCAATACTGCAATAGCTCTCAATCCATCAATCTCTTTCCTATACTTAATCGAATGCATTATTTTTAAAATCTAAAAAATCTATATCTAGAAGTTTTTTGCCTAAATAAATTGCTCCGTGATCAGTTAAATGGCCGGAATCATATATTAATGGCTTATCATCAAGAATATTGCATTCTTGGATTTCAAAATCACAAAAAAATTCTAATTTTTCGATAAATATTACTGGGGATGCTTTTAGGAGGTTCCTCAAATCATTTGATTCGTTAAGATGATCTTGCTTAATATTTTGAAAAATGAATCTTCTAGGGTTTTCAATTTTTTTTCTTGCTAACTCTATGGAAACATCAGTAATATCGTTAAAATTAGCTGTACTAAAAACAATAACTTGATTTAAGTCAGCTATATTTGAGATAAAATCTGATACATTTTTATTAAATTTTCCTGTCCAAGTATTGGAAAACATAATTACATCTGGTGAATTGGTATTAAAAAATTCATTGAAACTATTTAAATTTTTCTTGCAACTGCTGCTTAACTGTTTATCATCCTGTTCGATATTCATGCATGCGTCATTTAATTCCAATCTAACGATTTGATATTTTTCGCTGAGCTGCTTGTTTAGTTTCATTGAGACTAAAAGGTCCTCAGATTTGGAATCACCAACAATTAAAATCTTAGGCTTAGAATTTTTAGTAAATGAGGTTGAAGAATTATTTAAAAGTTCTTCCCAAATTGCTTTTCTCTTACTTAACTCAAACTGTTTATCAATAATACTCATGTTGGAGTTAGATGAATATTTTTTGTAAATTAGATCTCTAAAACCGTCTTTAGAATGTCCAATATATCCAAAAGTTACAAAAAATAGAGCACAAGTCAGTAATACTGGTACAAGAATATTTCTAGTAACTAATTTCTTGTTCCTAAATGGTGTTTCAACGTATTTGTAGCTAAGAAAAGACAATATTAAAGATAATCCTATCAAAGCAAAATAAGTCGAGTGGCTTAAAGACGAAAGCGAGTAAGACCTACTAATTGCAAAAACAGGTTGATGCCAAAGATACAAGCTGTAACTCAATAAGCCAATATATACCAAAGGCGGAAATGCAAAGACCTTATAAAGAATCGTATTCTTATTCAAAGAAATAATTAATAGGCAGGTGCCTATAGTAGGATACAAAGCATTAATACCAGGAAATGCTGTTTTATCATTGAATGTAAGAATAGAAAATAGAATCAATCCCATTCCAAGAAAAGATAATAAATTAGAGACTATTCTTCTTTGAAGGTATTGAAAAAATACATGATCATGATTGAGAACTAATGCTATCAGAGATCCTATCAACAATTCCCAAAACCTTGATTGGAGAAGATAAAAATTAGCTGTAGGATTTGAGCTAGATTCAAAGAATGAAAAAATCAAGCTTGATATAGATAACAAAACTATTAAAAAAATTTTAATAGAGTATTTAAATTTAGAAATAAAAATTAAGAAAAAAGGAAATACTAGATAAAATTGCTCCTCGACAGCCAAGCTCCAGGTATGAAGCAAGGGAGCAGAATCTGAAAAATCGTTAAAATAATCAGTTTCTAGGAAAAAGAAGTAGTTTGATAAAAAAAGAGTTGTTGCGACTAAACTTTGATAAAAATCTTTTGCGTTAAAGGGAGAATAGTTAACAAAAACAAAAATAGTTGAAACTAGCATCACTAGATACAAGGGAGGCAAAATTCTCCTTGCTCTTCTTTCATAAAAATAGGCAAGGCTAAATTTTGAATTTGCGATATCGCTAATAATAATGCTTGTAATAAGATATCCACTTATTACAAAAAATATATCTACACCAACATATCCCCCTTCAAATAATGAAAATCCTGCATGAAAAAAAATAACTGGCAATACAGCCAATGCTCTTAAGCCATCAATTTCCTTTCTGTATATCATTTTAAAATCTAATCGATGAGCTGGGCCCAAGAGTCAAATGGCTCTCTAAGGGTCTTAAGCTTATTGATGGGCGCGGTCTTATCCGCATATCCAATCGCCATGCCGCAAAAAATACCCAGTTCATTGGGAATGTTAAAAAAGCTCTTAATACTTTCCTCCTTCATTGACCAAGCCTCTTGCGCACAGGTATCAATACCATTTTCTTGAGCTAAAAGCATAAAAGTTTGAAGAAACATCCCACAATCAGACCATTGAGGTGGGCCCATTTGTTTATCAATAAAACAAAATAATGCAGCAGGAGCTCCAAAGAAACTAAAATTTTCTAGCACTTGATTAATCCTTGATGCTTTATCTTCTCTTGGTATTTTCAATAACTCATACATCATTTCTCCAACTTTATATCTAGAGTTTCGGTATGGTTCCTTGAGATTTGAGGGGTAAATATCATAAGCTGATTGATCTGGCTTATTCCAATTACGCTGAAAATCTAAAAATTTTTTCATTCCGTTATTATTAATTATAAATACTCTCCAAGGCTGCAGATTTCCACCAGATGGGGATTGATTTGCTTGTATCAATAACTCTTTTATTAATTCGGATGAAATACCTTTATCAAGAAATTTTCTAGTAGAAGATCTTTCTTGCACAGCTTTTTTTACAGATTTCATAGTATCTCCAAATAATAATTTACTTAGTTTAAGCTTATAGCTCTAAAATATTTCTTATTTCTAAATAATGCGCACCTTCGGGCATCTGAAAATTCTATCAATACAAAGTTATTTTCTAGAAGATAGTTTGTTACCTCTATGAAAGTACTTTCATTCTTCGCTCCCCGCTCAAAACCTAGATCAGCAGAGATAAACTCTATCAATTCTAACTTCTTACCAGCGCCTCGAATTACTTCTGGCTCGGCACCCTCAGCTTCTAACTTCAATAGCTTGACCTCTGAGGTAATAATTCTTTCTAGAGGGACGGCTTCAACTGAAACCAAATCATAATAATTCTTTGGTTTAATTACCGAAGAGTCAGCTTCATGTGAATTAAGATAAAAATCAATGTTCGCCTCCTCAAACCATAAGGCAGAATTAACTGCCTGATGTGGAAAAATATTTTTGCTTAAACATCTAAATTCTTCTATTGAAGGCTCAAAGGCTAGATAGTTAATATCCATATTTCTATATTTAAACCAAAAAAATAAATCTCCTACGTTAGCACCGCAATCTATTACCAAATCATTTGTTTTAAAATTAATCAGATCAAGAAAATAAGTATTGCCTAAGGCGGTTGCTCTTGACTCAAGGCCTCGAGCATATGCCTGAGCAGCCTGATATTCATGGGCAAAAATTAGTAAAGTTTTGGATGAATTACCTTTCTCTTTTAGAATGTAGTGCTTGCTTGATGTAACAAATTCTATTCTATTGGAAATGTTTAAAATCCATGCTTTAAAATTAAATAGGCAAACAAAAATCAGTCCTTTGGAACTGAATAAAATTTTATTGTATATATTTGTAAAATAATGAGTTAAAAATTGCATTTTCAATCTTTCCATTATGATTTGCAGACATTTCTGCAATTATATAAAGAGGATAATTTTCACCAATATTCCTTTTATTTATTGTTATTTCTGAAAATCTTTTAATCATCTAGCTCAACTTTTCGATATATAAATTTAATAAATCATCAATAAGATTTTTATCGACACTTGCTGCAGAGTAACCTTCAAGAGAAACTGAGCCATTAAGTTTAAGTCTAATAAAATCTAAGAATTTTTTGTCATTATGAATATCCTCCGGCTTCAAAGAGATGGCATTCTTGACATACTCCTTCATTCTTGATAAATCATTGCATTGAATAACATTTTGCATGCATTTATAGTCAACATCCCCAAACAAAAGAACTGGTTTATTGTGACATAGAGCTTCAAAACCAGCAGTGCCAGAAATCGTAACAACTGCCTTTGCACCTATAATAATGTCATGCGCACTTGTTTCATGATTAATAAAAAAAGTATTAGGTAAATTAGCCATGCTTTCATAAAAACCTCTTCTATGTCGGCCTGCTGCCACTTGATGCTCTTTAACAAGTAAAATATATTCATTGGGAAGAGCTCTAGAGATAAGTTTTAAGATTTCATATTGATTGTTTATCCATCTACCCCATACAAGAGTAGATGTTTCTGGATGAAGATGTAATGGATAAAAGAGATACTTTTTACTCTTAAATTTTTCAAAATTGTGACTATTCTTCATCAGCTCACGATAAGAAAATCTTCTATTAATAAACCTTTTTATTGCTAATGATATTGGTGGATAAAAATTTAGATATTTATTTCTAACTTTAAACCTTGTATGAAGAAGATTGATAGCTGAAAGGAAAACCTTAAAAAATGATTTTTTGATCACCATATTAGGATCAGAGGCATATTTTGGAGTAATTTTCTTATCGACCATAGTATCAACTAACTCAAAAATTTGATCATTGGAAAAAGATTGGAGTGAAGATGGCTCTCCTTCGCCGGATCTAGAGCTACTTAAATGGTAAAAATTAGATAATCTAGTTACGTTTATATAGTAATATTTTATACCAAGCGACTGGCAAACATGATAACAACCATAAGTAATCGAATCTGATAGAGCATACCCAAAAACATGTGTGATTGAATGATCGATTAAATACTGTTTGAGAGCAAATAAATACTTTGATAGTAATTCTCGTTTAGGCACATCTGTCTTGTGAGTACGATCCATTAATAGTAAATCATTTAAACTACAATGATACAGAGCATCATCAAGGCTGGATTGAGGTAGAACTTCAGCACATGAGTCTACTAACTCTTCATAAGTTACATATTCAAAAGCAAAATCAATGTAAGGCTCATCAAGAAGAAAAAATTTGATAGACACATCATTTCGTTTATGTTTTAGGGCTTTTGCAAGTGCCTCATACTGATTTGGGGCATGGCTTGGAAAAAATAAAATATTATTTTTCATTTTTTGTCTCCTTTTCTTGCATGAAAAAAATGTGACCTAAGTTTCCATCCTAATCGGTATATTAGCATTACTTATATGAGATCTAGCTTGCATCGGCGTCTGATCTTGTGATGAAAAGTATGTGCCAGATCCTATTCCACTGCAGTTAGTTTGAATAAAGCACTCTACAAAATCTTGAGCTGTGCCAATGCCACCCGATACAATCAACGGTATATCTAATGTCTCATTAATAAAAGTTGCTGTTGTAACATCGACACCAATTCCAGTTCCATCATTATCTATATTGCAGATATGAATTTCACCTACTCCGTTGTTTACCAGTAATTGTATGTACTCATAAAGGTCAAAAGTTGTTAATTTTTTTTCTAAGGCATTGAACACAATTGGCTTACCATTAATTAATTTATAATCAACCGAGGCAACAACACATTGAGAACCAAAATTTTTTGCAGCATTTTTTGCAAACTGTGGTTTATCAAGCAAAATTGAATTTATGGAAACCTTATCTGCTCCAGAGTTTAGCAAGTCCTCAAAATGATGAAGGCTTGACACTCCACCTCCCACACAAAGAGGCATGAAGATTTGCTCACTCATTTTTTTTATTAAATTAAGTAAATTTCTATTCTCATCAAGCGGAATACTGTCAATAGCTAAAATTATGAGCTCATCTGCAAGATTAGCCTCATAAATTTTTGCCTGTGATAAAGGGTCGCCAATACTTTTTCGTGAGGAAAAGTTTCTAGTTATTACTAAAATATCAATCTCCTCCCCACCTATCTCTTTCTTAGTAATTAGCAGCTTTGGAATTAATCTCTTTTTAAGCACAATATAAATTTTAAAGTTTTAAAAATAATTTAAGAAAATTAATGCCATTTTTTTGACTTTTCTCAGGATGAAATTGACTTGCTAGAATATTGCCCTGCTTTATAACTGATGTAAAGCTTGATCCATATTCAGTGATACCTGCAATAGAGTCAGTATTTATATTTTGAGCGGCGTATGAATGATCAAAATAAAAATCATAATTGATTTCAGGATTGAAATATTCATTTTTTTTTAAGAAATTAACACTATTCCAGCCAACATGAGGAATTTTTAAATTTTGCTCAGTCCCATTTAAGTTAAGTTCTTCAACTTTGCCATTTATCCAGCCAAGGCCAATATGATTGCCTAGCTCGCTACTACTTTCTAATAACATTTGCATTCCAACACAAATTCCAAGCAAAGGTTTAGACTCTTTAAATACATTGTCAAACAAAGGTTCTATTAAATTCGAATGTTTTAAGTTATTCATACAATATTCAAATGCTCCCACTCCCGGCAGGATAATGTGACTAACTTTTTCAAAGTCCTTGGATGTAGAAATTAAAATTGGATCAGCTTGGATAAAATCCAGGGCATTAAATAGTGAGCGAATATTGCCACATTTGTAGTCAATTATGCCCGCTTTTTTCACAGATTTTATTTGATTTCTTTTACCTTAATAAGCTGCATCTCAGCTTCTTGCCTTGACATTTTGCCAGACCTAGACCACTTATCAAAATCATGTGTTTTTTCGCCATGCTCTAATGCAGCTCTATTAAACTGCCAAGGGGATATGGAATGACTGGATGCAATTTCATAAAATTCATCCTCAGTAATACCAACAAAATCTAAAAAAATATCCAAGCTTGGTGGACGCTTTCCCTCATATGCATCAATATTTTTTTGAGCTTCAGCCATTGTGATGCGGCCATTTCTTAAATCAATTGCAGAGAGATGAGATGGGCGAGTGTAGCCTCTTTTCACATATTTCAGATGATCTCGAACTCCTTGCATATAACATTCAATCTTTTCATATTTATATTCAAGTGGGACATTTTCTACTTGATCTCCTTGCCATCCAAGTTCATCCATAATAATTTTAGATTGTTTTTTAACATCCCATTTAATGTATGAACCTAAACATACGGACTTATAACCTAGGTTTTTCAAGTCTTTCAAATCAGGGTATGTAAATGCTTTCAAGTCTCTTTTATCAACCTTACCATCAAGTCTTATATACATATCATCAGCTGAAATACCAAGATTAGTTTGGCGATTAAATCGTGACTCATCAACAGATTCTTCGTTATCATAACCATAATAAGCAGTATATTCGGCAGAGGGCTCGCCCCAAAAAATTAAAGGAACTTTTTTTTCTATTGCAACATGCATAGGGTATGCAAAGATTCCAGTATGGCAATGCCAGCAAAAATCTCCTTTCTCAAGAAAGGATTGCAACATTAGTTTTCTTGTAACATGCCAGTTTGATCTAAAAGACATTACATCAACCCCAAGTTCTTTGGTTACCTTTGAAACGTTATCTTCCAGATTAGGACGCATGAATCCGTGATCATATCTAACAACTAACGGTTTTAGGTTATATTCCTTTACTAGATAATATAAAGTCCAAGTACTATCTTTTCCGCCACTAAATGGTATGAGGCAATCATAATCATGCTTGCCGCGATATTCCTCAACAAGATTATCAAGTAATTTTTTTTGCTTGCTCCAATCTATTTTCTCTCTTACATCTTGGTTTAAGCAAATATTGCAAACACCCTTAGAATCAAAAGCAATAGTTTCGTGAGTTTCTGGGAGATTACATTTAACACATCTTTTCATGCTTTATAATTTGTTAGTTTTGAGGAATTGTAGCAGATATAGTCATAAAAGAATCAAGCCTTAAAGATAATAAAAGCTCCAAGATTATGGTTTATTTTCTAGTGCTTGTGATTTTTTGAATCCCTCATTTCTGATAATATTTTTATTAATTGAGTGTAAATTATTGTTTTTTAAGATAAATGAAAGAAGATTTTTATAATCAATGTTTTGAATATCATCTATATGGCCTTCAAGCTCTTTTAATAAAATATAATCCTCTTCTTCATCCAATGTGATTCTAATCTGCTGATGTTTAGGTTCAAATAAGTTAATTCCGCCAAGCAGAAAATCGTTTGGATTATTTATAAAATATTGACCTATATGCTCTTTTTCTGAATCTTTTTTTGCTTGATTATGTGCGATTTCAATTGCTGAATTCTTGAAAACTTCGACATCTAGGCCGTCTGGAAATGGTTCTAGTAATCTAAAATAATCATAATCACCTGAAACACAATTTTCTACACAGATATCAATTATCTGAGGGTCAATCAATGGGCAGTCTCCTGTTACTCTAACAACATAATCTGGATTGTATTTTTTACATATAGATAAAAATCTATTTAAAACATTTTCAAGAGATCCTCTAAAAAAATTTATTTTTTTTTCTTCTAATAATTTTGTAAGGATATCATCTGAACTTTCAGCAGAAGTGCCTACCACGACCTCATTCACTCTTTTGGAGCGTTTCACTCTTTTATATATACACTCTATTATAGAAGATCCAGCAAAGGGCAAAATTACTTTACCTGGAAGCCTTGTAGAATTCATTCTGGCTTGAATAATACATAATACTTTCATGGTATGAATTTAGATTTATTTATATTCAAAAATATTTAGTACACAATTTTTTACAATAATATATCCTTACAAGCTAAACCACAATTAATAGTAATATTTATGGGTAAAGGTCAAAAACTATATAAAAAAGCGAAAAAAATTATTCCGGGTGGAACTATGCTTCTATCCAAAAGACCTGAAATGTTTCTTCCTGAAAATTGGCCATCATACTTTGCCAAATCATCAGGTGTGAAAGTTTGGGATATGGATAACAATGAGTTCATTGATATGATTATGGGAATTGGTCCAAGTATTCTTGGATATAGTCATCCTGAAGTAGATAGATCAGTTATTCAGACTGTGAAAAATGGAAATATGACAACCCTTAATTGTCCAGAAGAAGTAGAGCTGGCTGAAAAATTAATTGAGATAAACCCTTGGGCAGGTATGGTAAGATTTGCTAGGTCTGGAGGAGAAGCTAATGCAATAGCGATAAGGATTGCAAGGGCGGCTTCACAAAAAGATAATGTTGCTATATGCGGGTATCATGGTTGGCACGACTGGTATCTCTCTACAAATTTAAGCTCTAAAGAAAACTTAGAGGATCACCTGCTTCCAGGCCTTGATACTGCTGGAGTTCCTAGAAGTCTTGAGGGCACAACTTTCCCATTTATTTATAACGACTATGAGGGATTAAAGCACCTTGTAAAACACCATAATATTGGAGTCATCAAGATGGAGGTTCAGCGCAATGCAAAGCCTGCAGATAACTTTCTTGGGAAAGTTAGAAAGTTAGCAACTGCTAATAACATAGTTCTCATTTTTGATGAATGTACATCTGGTTTTAGAGAAACATTTGGTGGGCTTCATCAAAAATATGAAGTTGAGCCAGATGTAGCTATGTTTGGAAAAGCACTTGGTAATGGTTACGCTATCACAGCAACCGTTGGGAGGAAGGAGATAATGGAAGCTGCTCAAAAAACCTTCATTAGTAGTACATTTTGGACTGAAAGAATTGGTCCCTCAGCTGCCATAAAGACACTTGAGGTGATGCAGCGGGAGGAGTCTTGGAAAAAAATTTCAGAAATTGGGAGAGATATAAAATCCAAATGGCATGAGCTAGCACGGCTTCATAATGTAGCTATTACAATCTCAGGTTTAGATGCTTTGCCCTCATTCTCTTTTGAAAGCAAAAATAACCTTGCATACAAAACCTTAATAACACAAGAAATGCTTAAAAAGGGCTATCTTGCTTCCAATATTATTTATGTTTCAACAGTTCATACTCCTGAAGTTTTAGAAAAATATTTTGATGTGCTTAACAACATTTTTCAAAACATAAAGGAATGTGAGGAAGGTTTAAATATTTTAGAAATACTTGATGGCCCGATATGCCACTCTGGTTTTTCTAGATTAAATTAGTGCCTAGTTTAAGGCATCTAATCTAACTTTATGTCTAGATATGACTTATCAAGAGGGCTGCCTTTTTTAATCTTTTTTGATAATTTTGTATCTAAAATTCTATTGAAATATTTTGGATGAAGTCCGTAACCGGGCCTTATAGATCTAATGTTTTCTTTAGTTATTTTTTCTCCTGCTTCGATGTCTTTTACAGCAAATAATGATCGAGAAAATACCCTACTTTTTTCCTGTTTTTCAGTTAATGAATAGTCTACATTTCCCAAAGACATTTCAGCCTGCCTAATAGATTTAACCATTTCGCTAAATTCATTTTTATCCATTGAAAATGATGCGTCTGGCCCCCCAACTGATTTATCAAGTATAAAGTGTTTTTCGATAATCTTAGCTCCTAAAGCTATTGATGTAATAGGGGCCACTAATCCAAGTGTATGATCTGATAAACCAACCATGACATCAAATTTTTTTGCTAAATCAGATATCATTATCATATTTGCCTCATCTAGTGGGGCTGGATAACTTGAGGTGCACTTCAATAAAACTACATCATTATTTCCAACATCTCTGCAGGTCTCTACTGCTAGCTTTATATCTTCAAAAGTAGAGATGCCTGTAGAGATAATTATTGGCTTCATTTTGGAGGCTGTGTATTTAATTAATGGGATATCAGTTATTTCAAAAGATGCAATTTTATATGCTGGGACATTCAATTCTTCTAAAAAATCAACTGCTGTAAAATCAAAAGGAGAAGAGAATGACTCCAAGCCCTCCTCTTTACAAGTTTGGAAAAGTTCTTTATGCCACTCCCAGGGTGTATAAGCTTGGTTATATAAATCATATAAATATTGTCCATCCCACACAGTATCTTGAGAAATTTTAAAGTGATCGCTCTTATGATCAAGAGTAATGGTATCTGGTGTATAAGTTTGCAGTTTTACGCAGTCTGCTCCAGCTTCTTTTGCAGCTCTGATAGTTTCCTTAGCAATCTCTAAGGATCCATTATGATTTGCAGATAGCTCAGCAATTATAAATGCTGGAGAATCTCTATTAATTGTATAATTACCTATCTTCATAAAATTACCTAGATGAGCTGCAATAAATAATAATTAGATTTTTTGATGTAAAAAAATATTTATGATCTAAATTAATCTTTAGAAATACTATCTTATATTTATCTATTTCTACTGTCATTAAAAAACTTTTTATTAAAATAAGTCAAATCGTCACAAAAGCAAAACGATGTACCCCAAGTGCCAAGTATTCCATAGATCCTCAAAATATAAATTTGTGTTATTAATAGGTATATCATTAGGGCAAAATTCTGTTCAGCCAAACGAATTTGCATGCTTTTAAGTAATATATTTTTTTAGAGCTCTGTTTGAATCTTTGATATTGAGAAGTCAAAAAGAATATAAATATTTGCAATGGTATAAATTATCTGTGTATTGATTTGAATAATTTACTATCATTAAACAAAAAATTTATTAGTTCAGATGTTAATATCAACTTACTTAAAACAGATGAGATAAAAAATGAAAAAAAAATTTAGTTTAAGTATCAATCAAAACGTTTATCTTGAGGAGTTTCAGCAGGGAAACAACATTCACCTCGATGATTTATTTTTTTTAATTCAAAATAAAAAAAATAATATTAGTAATATTAATCCTCCATCAAGAAAAGATCATAATAAATTTTGTCGTAATCATCCCTATAGATTTTGGTTTTTAGTTTACGAGGATAAAAAACTTTATGGATCAGTTTATTTAACTATTGAAAATTCGATAGGTGTTAACTTCTTGGATAAACGAGGAAAATGGAATAAAGAAATAATAAAGCACATCATACAAAACATAACTCCGATGCCTGCTAAGCCATCCTTAGTTCAGCCAAATTTCTATTGCAATGTAGCTCCAGGTGATAAAGAATTCATTGAATTATTGGAGCAAGTAGGTGCAGAAATATCTCAAATTTCTTATAAGTTTAAATGAGATTCAACCATAAATATCTTCGAAGGAATATTTGCCACTTTTATGATACTCATCATGAAAAATTTCTGGATTAAAACATGCAACAAGAATCCTATCTTGTGGTCTATTATTGTACAGATAATGATCTTTAAGAACTCCTTCTATAATCCAATTAGCATTTAAGTAAGCTTTTACGCTTGCAATATTTTCGTAATACATTCCCCCGTAAAGCTTTCTAAGCTTGTGAGTTTTAAATGCAATCTCATTTCCTTGCTCGATTGCCTTTACTGCAAGACCTTTTCCGAGGTAGTCTCGATCTCCAATAAAAACAATCATGTCTGATGATAAATTAGACCAATTAACTATACCTAGCTTTAAAACCCCTATTAGCTTTAAATCAGCTTCAGAAAAAATTCCATAATGAAAAATATTATTTTCAACTTTACCTCTGTGGAACTCTTCTAATAAATTGTTTTGAGTAAATACTCTATTTGAACCAGAATAAAATGCAGTATGCTCATTAGAATGCCAGCTGACATATTCTTCAGTAAAATCTTTTTCTTTAAGTTCTTGAAGGTAAATCTCGCTCATTATGTATAATTTGAAAATTTAATGTCTTGAAAAATAATATCCTATGAATTGTTGTGCAGCTGTTATAGCCTAAATAATGACAGAAGGAAATATACTTCAACCTCATAAACATTTGGTTCTCTGAAAAACTGTAGCCTGTGACCAGAATCCAGCATATTAAAATCTTCATAGCCCATAATCCATTCTAGAAAAGTATCTTGTTCAGCTGATATTTTTAGATAGGGAGTAGATCTGTCTATTGATTGAGCTTCGTGGAAAGTATTTGTTTTCATCTCTATTTCATACAAAACATCATGATCTACTATAGATAGAAAAACTTTATAATCTGGAAAAAATTGGAAATTTTCTTGTGCTTTCCACATATTGGCTCTTGCAGAATTTAACATTTTTGTTAAACCGGGAACTAAAGAATTTGTTTTTATATTTTTAATAATTTTTTCTTTTGATATTTTTCTAAAAAAACTATCCAGGTCATCTTTTTTCCATGGAGTATAGGATCCAAATGTTATTTTATGTTGATTAATGTCGAACTCCATATCAGGCTGCATCGGAATAATGTTTGATTTTCCATTTGAGTTGTCTTTAAAAAAGTTAACAATTTTAGTTTGATCCAAATGCCTTACTTGTAAATAATTAGTTTCGAGAGGATGCTCTCCCCTAATGGCAAATCCCCCTGCAACAGGGATTGCTGTAACGGGCTCTAATACCTCAACCGCTTTTGTAAAAGTTTTATTGAATCTATCCATAGCTTGATTAAAAATTTCTTCCTTTTCATCTAGATTTAAGTTGCCATACATGGCTGGGTAACCACTCCCCCCACCATCTGGGATAAATGCTAAATCAATATTTGAATATCTTTCTTTTAGTAAGCGACATTGATCCTCGGTTGGATGATTATCATTAAAATTAATGATAACCTTGTCTTCAATCTGCATAACCATTCCACTATCAATTATGTTTGCAGCAATATGATCTCCCTCTGCTCCAAAAACCTCGAATACGAGATCATCGAATTCATCAAGCTTATGAAGCTTATGAGATTTCAATGGGAAAATATTTTTAAACCCTTTACCTAGCAGCATTTTATGAAGAAAATTCGGTGGTAAATCCATGATAATTATTGGGGTATCTTTATTTATGCCATCAAGAGTTGTGGATTCACAGTGATCGCTATGAATATGAGATATATATACTAAGTCTGGCTTAGGTATGTCCTCAATCTTTTTTGTAGCTGGTGGAAATTGAGTCCAACCCTGAGCAACAGCAGGTCCATTTAACCAAGGATCAAATAAAATATGATACTTATCAGAAAAAATTGAAAAACAAGTATTAGCTCTATGTATGATTTTCATAAATTTAGCAAATTAAAATATTTCAAAGAGTGTATTTTAATCCGTTTTTAATTTTTAAGCTAACTTAAGTAAATTGCTAACATTTCTCACTTTTCTAGTATGTTTATTTATTTAGAGTATTTTGTTATTCCCACTCAGTAGTTGCAATTTCTGAAACCCTTGTAAGCAAAGGGATACAGAGGAGTAAATTGTTGTGTGTCAGATTTGTGTCACTAGGATTTGCCATATTCTTACGATTTCTATGCTTTTATCGTGTTATTTGACACAAAGTGTCTACAAATAACCCCCTATTTTAAGGTTCGAAAGTCGTTCATCTAAATACTATTTTTAAAAAATTGTCATATGTAGGTCTAAATTATAATGATCTCCCAATCAGAGTAAGTATTATTTTCAATTATTTTTGCACTGCATTAATTGACTCACCAGATGATATATTTTTACCGCCACTATTTAGATCAAACTTCCAAGAATGCCTTGGGCATATAAGCATATTATCTGACGAAATTTTTGCATTACACAGATCTGCCCCTTGGTGAGGACAGAATCTATCGATCTCAAAAATTTCACCACTTTCGCTTTCTACCTCAACTCTTTCCTTTGGTATATTTCTTGTATATAGATAATTTTTCTCAATATTACTTGCATCTGAAAAAACAAATATATTCAAATCATTATTGAAGACATCGGGTCTTCGAACGACCCTTGCTCTAAGTGAAAGGTATACGTTTTGCCATTTTTCTGAGCACATGAGATTAAAATATTTCTCCGTAGAAATAATCTCCTCATAATCTTTGGAATAGTCGAATTTTTCGATAATGATTTTTCTATTAAGATCTATAAAGATTTTTTTATTATTTGTAAGATCTTTGCTGTTGAATTCGTCACTAAAGTTAAAAATCAAAATTGGACAATTTTTAATTTCAATATCTTTTATATTTAATAATCGATCCCGAATGCTCCTTTCTAGGGATTCACGATTAAGGACTTCAGGCAATGAACTCCAAACATCTACAACTGCATCTTTGTATGCGTTAATGTCGCTCTCATCAGGTGCAGGAATTGGTTCTCTCAAGGTTGCATCTAAAAAATCACCTGGTTTCAAAAATAGTGAGTCGGTAAATCCTTCACTGACAAGAAAATCACTTAATTCGTTTTGATGAACAAAAATATTCCCCTTACCCATTGAAAGATCACTCTCTAGAAAAGGAAATATTGCTGGACCTGCCGCTGGCAGAAAGAATTTTGGGTTTAATTGTTTAATGCCGGAGAGTACATTATTAAATTTATTCTCAACTTTTTTACTGGATATATGTCGCTTTCTCTTTTCAGAAAATACAAAACAAGAAGGGTGCCAAGTTGCACCAGAGAACTGGACGGAATAATAGTCAATTGGATCATTAATTTCATGAAGTCTATCAAAAACCTTACAGTCATTCTGATTTAGGAAAGTAAAATCATCTGTTTTAACGACCATCGCAGAATCATGATTAATACCAATGTCGGAAATTATTAAATAAATTTGCATCGCTTCATCTAGATTTTGCTTTTCATTATCTGAAAGTTCTATTAAATCTCTACCTAAATTTTTGACTTCATCTCTAAAAGTTTTATCTTCATAGTTTGGAATTATAATTGTAGTGCTCAAAGGAATTCGTTTTAGGAAGTTTAGATCATAATGGTCCTGGTGCTCATGAGTAATAAAGACAAATGAATTACTGCTTTTTACTAGTAAATCTAGAACGGTATCTTCTAAGTGATGATTTTTTGGATGCTGAAACCAACTACCAAAGAAGGCACCTGAATCTGAAAACCATGGATCTATCAATAAAACAGAATGATCTGTTTGAATTGAAAAACAGTTGTGTCCCCAAGACTTAAAATTATGTTCGATTGTTTCAATTTGTGTCATTTTGTGTCACTCACAATAGTAGTATTTACACTCTACATGCCCTATTTCTCATTTTCTATAGGGACATTGATGAACATTATTATTCATGCAATACATGCTGAGATAATTCTTTATATAAAGTTAAACCCTTGTGAGTAATATCTTCATTCATTTCAAGAGAGATAACCTTATTAGATTCCTTAAACTCAAAATCATAAGTTTCTTTAATGTTTAATATTTTTAATATGTCTAACCAGTATTCACTTGCATTACAAAGTTTTTCATAACAAATGAAATATACATTCTCATTGTCTTTAAGATTATCAAAACAATGTTTGTAAGTTAGATACCATTGTTCTAACCAATGATTGATAGTCAAATTATCTTCAAAGGATAAGTTTTTATCATGAATTGGAATATAATTTGGACCAAATTCTGTATGACCAATCCATTTCATATAGTTAGAAATAAAATTATCTTTCTTTGAATCTTCAATAAATCTTTTGTGTTGAGAGAGTAAAGAATATGCATGTTGAATTGGGTTTCTATAAGGAATCAATATTTTTGAATGGGAGAAAATCTTTGATATAAATTCCACTCTTCTGACATTTTGATTATTTTTACTTAGATACCTTTTCTTTTGATACTTATGATTTATAAGTTGCACATAATTTTTAAACTTTTCTTTTGTATCTTTATCACCCTCATCAAAAGTCATCCAAAAAACTTCTTCAAATGCTTCAGGGGACTCAGTAGACACTTTAATATCATCACCATGTGCTCTCTCAACTAAATCAATATCTTTTTTGTTGAATGATAATTTAGACCAAAGGTTAGGTGCAAGGACAAAAGGCATATCTTTATAAGAAAGTGATGCGAATTCATTGGATTCATATATTGCATTTAATAAGATAGTGGTTCCTGAACGTGCAAGACCTGAAACAAAAACATGATTTTCGTCAGTCTGATTAGTTGAGATTGCAGAACTCTCAACATCAAACATTACCTCTCGCATAAACTTTGAAGAGAGTGCAATTTGATGCAGTTTTTGTTGCAACCAAGAATAGTTGTTCATTTGATAAATAGTTTTCTTAAGTAGACATACCCAAATGCAAAAACCATTGATTCTATGATTCCAATCCATGAAAAAGTGAATGCAAGAAAGTCATTGAAGAAAAAGTCTGCAATTAAAAATAAAGACAATATAAGCAATAGAATCAGTAATATTTGAAGTGAATACTTCATGATTCTCAATGCATATGCAGGGATTACCTTTTCCTTCCAACGGTCACTGATGTTGTTGTTGGGAATTACATAAGTGACTTTTTTTGTCACTTTTAGGATTGAATCTAAGTGTGGTAAAAAGTTTAATCTTATAAAAACTTCAACAGATACAATGCAAACCAATAATAGGAGAAGGTGAATCATTAAGATTCATCGTTAGAATCTTTTAATGACATTTTCTTATCTTTTCTATTTTTTAATGCACGTTTGATTGGGTAATATAAGATTCCCCATAGTCCTAGTAGAATTGCAGCAAAGAAACCAATTATTGCAGCAATGACTCCACCACCCATGCCTGGACCTATGTATGCATACGAAGGTAGTGATATTAAAAAAAGAGAAAAAAATAAAATTGATTTATTCATTGCAAGTTCCTTTGTTAGTTAAAAAATTATTAACAGTTTGAATGTCTTCTTGGGTGTATAGAATTCTTGACCACCCAACTTTATAAACATTTCCATCATCTGCACGATTAACATGAGTCCATCTCAAAGAACCATCAGCATTGAAATAGAGAGTTCTTCCGTAATTAGTCTCTTCAATAAATAAATCTCGATTTGTAAGAATTTGACTTCGTCCTTGATCAAGTGTTCTTACATCATTTTCAATAAGACTATCTTTAAGGTATGAAGAATATTCATTAGTCTTAAAGTTATAAATTATTACTTCATTGTGACCATCAACAACATCAGCATCTATAAAATTTTTAGAGTTATTATTAAAAATGGATATTCTATTTTTATCTAAAATATCAACGTCATGTTGATGAAAAAATGGTCCAGTTCCTTTCCAAATAATTTCATTAGTTGATGGTCTGTATAAGAAAACCATGGACTGGTGTCGCAAGGATAAAAATACATCTCCTTTTTTCCAAAACTTACCATCAAAATTTACGGGTTGTATGTCATTTAAATGGATAGGGTCAACATCAAAATAAGAATCTCCAACAGAAAACAAGAGATACTCTAGACCATTATCTATAAATATTTCTGATACAGATTTTTCAAAAAGGATTTCACCATTAGGTGATAGTTTTACAATTGCATCATCATTAAAACCCGATTCATATCCTGCCTCTGAACCGGTTTTATTTCCTACTTTTATTGATGGGAGTGATTGAGGAAACATTTGACTTGGAACATATATATATCCATCAGAATCTAATTCTAGTGAGTGATGAAATTTATTATGAGTATTTTTAATTAGCAAGTTGGAACATGAATTAATTTTAAATAATGGAGAAAACATCTTAAAAATCAATCCATTATCACGAGTGAGTAATGGATGACGTAATATGAATCTTCTGTTATTGAAATCTCTATTTAAAAACTTAAACTCATCAACTTTTTCAACCGAATCATTAAATGCATCAATATCAGGATTCCAAGTATGCAAAATCTCAAAGGTTCTTAAATCAACAAGTTCAACAACTCCTTCCTGTAAATCACCGTCATACCTTGAAAGAAGAAGATATGATTCTTGTGAGTTAGGAGTTCCATTAAAACCATCTAAGGAAGGAAATCTATCTTCAACTTGTAAATCACTTACAATGATTTTTTTCAAATTTACTGGAATTTCTGCAAGAGTTAATGCAGTTTTAGATACCCAACCTGCTTTGATACTTCCAACTAATTCCTGCCTAACAAGAACTCCAAACCCAATAGCAAAAAGAATACTAAGAAGTATTGTTAGGTAAAGAATCCATATTTCAATTTTTTTAAACATTTCATATTGTTACTTGAATTTAGAGAATTTATAAGTGTAAATAATCAGTGCAAATAATAATCTTATATTTTTTTTCAAACTAATTAAGATATGGTTGTTATTTCATTCATATTAACTATTGTTAAAAAACATATTAAACAGAGAACTCTCAAATTCGCAATTAAGATATTTAATTTCTAGAAGATATGGACTTTTTATGTATCTTTTAATATTAAACAAAAAAGAAACTTATATGGCAGACCTTGAAAAATCATTTATTGAATTCGGTTCAAGGAGCACTATGGTAAAAGTAGTAAAAGGACTCGAACATTTGAATTTAATTGAATCTTATCCATCACGTGATTCAAGAATTAAATTATTAAAAATTAAAAATTAAAAA
>Ga0255773_10001413_pt1 | contig 24257 bp, 21 predicted proteins | sample 011ome_17_FD_179971 | JGI IMG/M metagenome (GOLD analysis project Ga0255773, IMG submission 179971) | Coastal salt marsh microbial communities from the Groves Creek Marsh, Skidaway Island, Georgia - 011502XT metaG (version 2) | ecosystem: Environmental > Aquatic > Marine > Intertidal zone >...
ATAGCGCGTCACACACCGAAAGCCATCGTTTACTGTGGTCGATGGGCTGCCAAAATGTTCAACTTGTTGCAGCACTGGATCAGGCAAACGGTTGGCAAATGTGTCCCCCGCCAACAAGAGTAACGGCAAGCGATTCGCGTGCGCAGTACCTGCAGCTGTGATCATATTTGTGGCACCAGGACCGACGGAAGACGTCGCAATCATGATTTGACGGCGCAATTTGGCCTTGGCAAATCCGACGGCAGCCAATGCCATCGATTGTTCATTTTGACCACGCCAAGTTGGCAACGTGTCTTGCACTTGCTCCAACGCTTCAGAGAGGCACGTTACGTTACCATGACCAAAGATACCGAACACCCCCGCAAAAAGCTGAACCCGTTCACCATCTATTTCGGTAAACTGATTACATAGATAACGCACAAGCGCTTGCGCCATCGTCAAACGGACTGTTTTGTCATTCATTTTGGCATCCTCCCGAATTTGGATTCTTGTATTTTAGAAATGTATATTGACATTTGAACACATTTGCAATGATCATTGCTAAAAATCCTATGGAGAAATCGATGTTGAAAATTGCTGTCCTTGGTTGCGGCCGAATTGGTCGGATGCATGCCGAAAATATCTACGCACATCCGCGCGCGGAACTTGCTGGCGTTTTTGACGTGGTGGATGCTGCGGCGCGCGATGTTGCCGAAAAACTAGGCGTTCCAAAATTCGAAAGCGCACAGGCAGTGTTTGAATCCGCGCAGGTTGATGCCGTTCTGGTTGCAACGTCAACACCAACACATGCCGATTTCATCGAAGCTGCAGTTGCTGCTGGCAAACCCTGTCTGTGCGAAAAGCCGATTGATCTTTCAATTTCGCGCGTGAAAGATTGCGCTGCCAAAATTGCAGGCACAGACGTGCCGATTATGTTGGGATTTGTGCGCCGCTTTGACAAAGGACACGCAGGCGTCAGGCAGGCCATTGATCGTGGCGATATTGGCGAGGTTCACCAAGTGACAATTACGTCGCGGGATCCTGATATTGCACCAGACGCCTATATCGAAGTGTCAGGCGGAATTTTCCGCGACATGACGATCCATGATTTTGACATGGCGCGATTCATCATGGGCGAAGAATTTGAAACGGTGTCCGCCGTTGGATCACGACTGGTTTCCCCGGATTTGATGACGCGGTGCAACGATTATGACACCGTGATGGTGACGATGACCACCCGTTCGGGGAAACAATGCGTTATTTCGAATTCGCGCCGCGCGGTTTATGGCTATGATCAACGTGTAGAAGCATTCGGCACAAACGGCATGGCAATTTCAGAAAACCACGCCGAAAATAATACCCGCATTTACAGTGAAACCTTCACGGATAAAAAAGCACCCCTTTTGAATTTTTTCATTGAACGCTATGCGCAGGCTTTTGCATCAGAAATCGACGCATTTGTCGATGCTGTTGAAACGTCAACACCCCCTGTGGTCGGGTTTGACGATGGGCACAAGGCGCTGCTGCTGGCCGAAGCGGCAATCTTGTCCATCAACCATGGTCGACCAGTCAATCTTAGTGAGGTAGAATAACTATGTATCAGAATTTCGGATGTTTTGTCGGGGGCGAATGGTGCAAAGGCTCAGAAACCTTGGATGTCTTTTCGCCAGTTACAGAAAAACCCTTAGGCACGATTGCCGCCGCTGGGGTGTACGACACACATGCCGCGCTTGACGCGGCCGCACTTGCGCTTGGCGCCCTACGCGAAATGGGCGGTTTCGCGCGCGCCGAGGCGTTGCACAAAATCGCCGATGAAATGATTGCGCGGACGAATGAAGCGGCGCAGATGATTTCCACAGAAACTGGCAAGCCTTTGGCGCAGTCCAAACGTGAATGGGGGCTCGCCTGTGATCAATTCCGTTGGTATGCCGAAGAAGCACGGCGCATTTACGGCAGAATCGTCGAAAGCCGCGTGCCGGGCGGTCGCTTCGAAATCACGCATGAACCGATTGGCATTGTAGGTGCCTTTACCGCATGGAACTTTCCCGCCGCCCTCCCCGCCCGCAAGCTTGCACCTGCACTGGCTGCGGGTTGCCCGGTGGTCTTGCGATCCTCCTCGCAGACCCCGGGAGTGGCGATGATTATTGTCGATTGCTGTCGTGCGGGCAACCTGCCTGCGGGTGCGGTGAATTTGGTCGTCGGGTCCACAAACAGTACCTATGCGCCAATCATGGCAGACGCGCGCGTTCGCAAAGTGTCTTTGACGGGTTCAACACGGGTTGGACAACAAATGATACGGGACGCGGCGCAGACGGTAAAGAAAGTGTCAATGGAACTGGGCGGCAACGCCCCCTACATTCTATTTGACGATGCCGATCTCGAAACAGCACTGGACGCAACTGTTGCAACGAAATTTGCAAACTGTGGTCAGGTCTGCGTAACGCCAGATCGTTTCTTTATTCATGAATCTTTGCACGACGCCTTTGTCGAGGGATTCGTCAAGCGCGCGAACGCGATCACACTTGGTGATGGGTTGGATGAACGCGTCACAATGGGACCGTTGATTAATTCTGCGCGATTGTCCGAAATCGAAAGCATTGTCCAAGATGCACAACGCGCAGGTGCAACAGTCGCAACAGGCGGCAAACGCGCCGCGAATTTTAATACGGGTCACTTTTTTGAACCCACCGTTTTGACGGGGGTCAGCGACACAATGAAAGTCTTTGCCGAGGAAAATTTTGGGCCTATCGCCGCCATCACCATATTCCGAGACGACGATGAGGTTTTCGCACGCGCCAATGCATCTAACATGGGTTTATCGGCATATGCCTTTACACAATCGTCAGATCGCGCACGCCGTACGGTTGCTGCGTTAAAATCTGGCATGGTCGGGATCAATTCGTTTGCATTAGCCGCCAGCGAAGCACCGTTTGGCGGAACGAATTATTCGGGCATGGGTCGCGAAGGTGGTCGCGAGGGTATCGAAGACTATCTGGACACAAAACTGGCCCAAGTCGTGTTCTAAGCGACACGAGGGAGGAACAAATGATAAAAAACAAGCTAAAGCAAATCTGGTCAGACGGCCAACCGGTTCTACATGGATGGTTGTCGGTTGGGAATCCATTTACGGCCGAAATCATGGCGGCCCAAGGATATGACGCGGTGTCGATTGATTGGCAGCACGGCGCATTGGACTATTCCGACCTTTTGCCAATGTTCCAAGCCATGAGAGCCAGTGGAACGGTCATCGGCGCCCGTGTGCCGTGGCTTGACCCTGCCGCAATTATGAAAGCCCTTGATGCGGGTGCGATGCAGATCATTTGTCCAATGATTAATACCGCACAACAGGCCGCTGAATTCGTCAGCTACTTGCGATACCCCCCGATCGGCGTTCGAAGCTTTGGACCTACACGCGCCGCTTATGCTCAAGGTACAAACATTCATGTTCAAGCGAACCAAGAAATTATCGGCTGGGCAATGGTCGAGACAAAAGAAGCCATGTCAAATCTTGATGAGATTGCCGCGACACCTGGCCTTGACGGAATATATGTGGGTCCGGCGGATCTAACGTTTTCATTGTTTGATGGAAAATTCGCCCCCGGTTTTGATCGGGAAGAACCTGAAATGATTGAGGTATTGAAAACCATTGTAAATACCTGCCACCAAAACGGTATCAAAGCCGCGTTGCATTGTGGGACTGCCGAATATGCCGCAAAGGCAATTGGGTGGGGATATGAAATGACCACTGTTTCAGGGGATTCGCGTCTGCTTGCGTCAGCAGCGGCTGCATCGGTTGCATCCTTTCGTAAAGCGGTTTCACAAACGGCCGTTGATGCATCGCCGACCAAGGGGGGCTATTGATGCCCAATGTCATCGTTGCAGGAAAACTTCACCCATCAGGCCGCGCCTTGCTCAAGTCTGTGTCATCTCTGAACGTTCGATTCATTGATGAAATTAGCGAAGAAAGCTATGCCCCGTTTATTCACGAAGCGGACGCATTATTGCTGCGCACACAACCGATGACACTTCCAACAATCACCAAGGCCACGAACCTTAAAATCGTTTCGCGCCATGGTGTCGGATATGATGCCGTAGATCTTGATGCGCTGAATGAACGCGGGATTGCGCTGACTGTGTGTGGGGATGTGAATTCCTATTCCGTTGCTGAACATGCCTGTATGATGATCCTCGCCGCGTTTAAACGGGCGATTAAAGGCGACGCATCGGTGCGGCGCGGGCCTTGGGGCTGGCGCAATTCGCTGGAAAGCCAAGACCTGCGTGGACGGAATCTATTGATCATGGGCTACGGGCGCATAGGTCGACATACTGCGGAGATGATGCGTGGTTTTCGCATGAACATTCGCGCCTATGATCCCTTTTTAAAAGTACAAGGCTGGCCAGCGGGTGATGTTGAACCAGTAGAAAACCTTGTCGATGCACTGGCATGGGCGGATGCGATAACGGTCAGCGCACCCAAGTCAGATAAACCAATGCTCGCGAAAGCAGAGTTTGACAAGATGAAAGATGATGTGATCATCGTCAATACGTCACGTGGCGGCATCGTTGACGAAGCGGCGTTGGTCGCGGCCCTGAGGTCAGGCAAGGTTGGGGCTGCTGGGCTTGATGTGTTTGAAACGGAACCATTGGCAAACGACAGCCCGCTCAGGGAATTCGATCAAGTCATCCTATCGCCGCATATCGCGGGCGTGACCGAAGGAGCATCGGAACGGATGGCAATCGGGTCGGCACAGAATATCATCGACTTTTTTGACAATATGATCGACCCATCCTTGGTCGTGAATTGGCAGTCACTTGCACATGTCTAAACCTGTTTTGAATGTCGGTCTCATTGGATCCGGTTTCATGGGGATGGCCCATACATTCGGATATGCAACTGCGGCCAAAGTTTTTGACTTGCCCTATGACTTTAGATTGAAGACACTTGCCGATGTGACAGACGACATGGCGCGCAAAGCCGCCGCACAGTTTGGTTTTGCCCAATCAACGTCGCGGTGGAGAGATATTATCGAAGATGATGATATCCACGTTGTCAACATTACCGCCCCGAATGCGCTTCACAAAGAAATGGCGCTTGCCGCTTTAGCCGCGGGAAAACATGTCTATTGTGAAAAACCCCTCGTGCCGCTTGTTCCTGACGCGCTTGAGATGGCGAATGCTGCCGAGGCGGCAAATTTGAAAACTCAAGTTGGGTTTAACTATTTGTGTAACCCAATGATTCAATTCGCACGTGATATGATTATGGCGGGTGAATTAGGCGAAATTCGCGGGTACCGTGGGATCCATTGCGAAGACTACATGACAAACGCGCAGGGTGTTTGGAGCTTTCGTCATGATCCCGCAGGCGGTGGTGCGCTTGCTGATATTGGATCGCACGCTTTGGCGACAGCCGAATTTCTATGCGGCCCGATTGAGCAGGTTATGGGTGATTGCGTGACCATGATCCGAGAGCGCCCAGACGGTCACGGCGGCACACGATCCGTGGCGGTTGACGATATCGGTCGAGCCTTTTTACGATTTTCAAATGGTGCCACTGGCTCGATCGAGGGGAATTGGATCGCGACAGGGCGAAAAATGCAGCATGATTTTGAAATCTATGGTTCCAAAGGCGCACTGGCGTTCAGCCAAGAACGGTTCAATGAACTGCACTATTTTTCGACCTCTGATCAAAAAGGGCGCCAAGGTTTTCGACGCATAGAAGCAGGCCCAGACCACCCCCCTTATGGGCTTTTTTGCGTCGCTCCTGGTCATCAGATTGGATTTAATGATCTGAAAGCGATTGAAGTTGCAGGCTTTGCCAAAGCGATTGCAGGCTTGCACCCCGAACCATTCAATTTCCGCGCGGGATTGCGGATGCAAACCTTGGTGGAAACCATTCAGACCTCGTCAAGACAGCAAAAATGGTTGGCCGTCCCTGCGGAATAAGGCGCATCTGTTCTGTGAAATGTTGCGCACCTTATTAGGGTGCAACAATCGTTGCAAAATTTGTTCAAATGCTTTAGCTTCGAAGGACTAAATCAAAACTATCAGTCCAGAGGGTGAAGGGACCGCATCATGACATCGAACCAAGCGTTTACCCCTGAAAACTATGAAGATTTGATCCGCCTAATCCACGAACGCCATGATGAAATGAGCAAAACATATCAGCGGATTGCCGAATTTTTAACCCAGAACCCCAATGAAGTCGCGGTTCAGTCTGTGAATTCTATTGCAGCAAGCTGCGGAATTCATGCGTCTAGCTTTGTTCGCTTTGCACAATATTTAGGGTATAAGGGGTTCAAACAACTTCAGGTCCTGTTTCAAATTCGGCTGTCGACCGCAGCACCTGGATTTGAAGCGCGCAAAAAGGCTCTCGAAGGGGAACTCTCTGTTAGAGAAGATCGTTCAGAGCTTGGGTTTCTAAAAGAACTTGTTGTGCGTGACATCGCATCCCTGCAAGACCTATTGGATAAAATCAATGGCCAAGACCTTGCCAAAGCGGCGCAAATGATCGAGGCGGCAGATACGATTTATCTAATTGGCCAGTTGCGGGCAGAACCCGTTGTGAATTTATTGCGATATATTTTGACGATGCTTGGTCGTCCTTGTGTCTTGCTTGACGCAAGTGGTGGGTTGGCCACGCACATGGCCCGCAATATCAAACAAACGGATTTGATTTTGGCTGTGTCCTTTAGATTTTACGCAAATGAAGTTGTGAACATTGTCGAAGAGGCGTCCAAAAAGGGCGTCCCCATCATTTCGATTTCTGACAGCACATTATCCCCCCTGATGAAGCCATCAAAGATTCTTTTTGCGGTGCCAGAACATGAATATACGTTTTCGCGTTCACTCGCCGCGCCGATGTGTCTTGCCCAAGCATTGATGGTTTCAGTGGCTTCGCGCGTTCAGCACAACACAAAAGATCCACGAATTCCGACGGTCACAAGCCTTTGAGGCCGCAAGTTTTTTGATTGTAAAACAGCGTTCACGCTACGACTTGCAACAATTATTGCAAAAAATAAAAATTGACAAGAAATAATTTATGCTAGAAGTTGCTGTTAAGACGGCGCGCAAAAGCACCCTGTCTAATTGAAACCTTTGGGAGGAAAACAATGAAAAAAACTTTCTTACTTGCATCAGCGGTAGCAGCCATGATTGCATCAGACGTGGCAGCACAGGATTTGACTGTTTGCGTAAGCTGGTCAAACTTTCGCGAAGAGCGTTGGAAGACAGACGAAGCCGCGATTGTCGGCGCGCTTGAGGCCGCAGGTGCAAAATATGTTTCTGCAGATGCTCAAACCTCTGCAACGAAGCAGCTTGCTGACATCGAAGGCATGATCACACAGGGCTGTAGCTCGATCATTATTTTGGCACAAGATTCCGCGTCGATTGGCCCAGCTTTGAACGCAGCAGAAGATGCTGGAATTCCGGTTGTCGGCTATGACCGTATGATTGACGATCCACGTGCGTTTTACCTAACGTTTGATAACGTAGAAGTGGGTCGTATGCAGGCACGTGCCGTTTTGGCCGCACAGCCAACGGGCCGCTATGTCATGATCAAAGGGTCCCCTGTTGATCCAAACGCGGATTTCTTGCGCGGTGGCCAACAAGAAGTTCTACAAGCAGCACTTGATTCAGGCGCGATTGAAATCGTGGGCGAAGCCTACACAGATGATTGGCAACCCGCGAATGCGCAACGCAATATGGAACAAATCCTAACGCAAACCAACAACGGTGTTGACGCTGTTGTTGCATCGAACGATGGCACCGCAGGTGGCGTTGTGGCCGCTTTGACCGCACAAGGCATGGCGGGTATCCCAGTGTCAGGCCAAGATGGTGATATGGCGGCGTTGAACCGCGTTGCGTTGGGCACACAAACCGTTTCTGTTTGGAAAGACAGCCGCGAATTGGGCCGTAATGCAGGTGAAATCGCAGTTGCGCTTGCACAAGGCACAGCAATGAGCGACATCGCTGGTTCCGCTATCTTTACATCACCAAGCGGCAAGCAGTTGAATTCTGTTCTATTGGCGCCACAGCCAATCACTCAGGACAAATTGAACCTTGTTCTGGATGCAGGATGGATTTCAAAAGAAACCCTGTGTGCTGGTGTATCAGGACTGGCAATCTGCGAATAATCAAATCATGCAAATGCAAAGGACGATCAATTTTTTGGTCGTCCTTTGTGGCCTAGATAAGAGCTGCGGTGACTGGGGAGGAAATTTAATGAGCAACAATGGCGATGCGTTTGGTGTAAAAGCCCAAAAACGCAATGTGTTTGAGACACTTGAAATAGATGTACGGCTGCTTGGGATGCTTGTGGCGTTTTTTGCAATCACAATGGTATTTACGATTTGGACGGGTGGCACATTTATCCAACCTCGGAACGTTTTTAACATCGTCGTACAGACCGTTCCTGTGGCAATTATGGCCTGTGGGATGGTTTTTGTCATCGTGTCGCGACATATCGATCTTTCTGTTGGCTCGATGTTGGCGATGTGCTCAGCTGTTATGGCAATGATGCAAGCCTATTGGTTGCCATCGTTCTTTGGACTTGAATATGGCAGCCCAATGATTTTGGTTTTGACCATTCTTATTGGATTTAGCGTGGGAATTGCGATGGGTGCCGCGACAGGATGGCTGGTCGGTTTTCAGGCAATTCCATCCTTTATCGTGACCCTTGGTGGCCTGTTTATTTGGCGAAATGTGAACTGGTTCACGACAAACGGACAATCTGTATCCCTAACCGATCCAAACTTGCTTATGTTCGGTGGAACCGAAGGCGTTCTTGGCGCCCCGCTCAGCTATGCTGTTGGAATTGGTGCATCCATTATCGCGGTCCTTGTGATGTTCGCGGCCCGTCGTAATAAAATAAGTCACGGATTTAACGTGAAACCCGTCTGGGCCGAGGCAACAATGATGGCAATTATTGTTGGAACTATCATGTTGTTCGTGGGTTGGTTGTCACGATATCCAATCCCCGCAGGCAAATTGCGCCGCATGTTTGAAGCCCGTGGCGAAACGGTACCCGAAGGGTATAGCGCGATGCACGGGCTGCCAATTTCGGTACTCATCTTGATATTTGTCGCTGTGATGATGACCGTTGTTGCGAAAAAAACCCAATTCGGCCGCTACATATTCGCGACGGGTGGAAACCCGGACGCCGCGGAACTGTCGGGGATTAATACGAAATTCTTAACTGTAAAGGTGTTTGCGCTGATGGGCTTTCTCTGCGCGCTCGCCGCGCTGATTGCCCAAGCCCGTTTGCAAAGCCACGGGAATGATATTGGTATGCTCGAAGAGCTGCGGGTTATCGCGGCGGCCGTGATTGGCGGCACTGCGCTTGCTGGCGGCGTTGGCACAATTTATGGCGCGGTTTTGGGGGCGTTGATCATGCAGTCCCTTCAATCGGGAATGGCCATGGTTGGTGTGGATACACCGTTCCAAAACATCGTCGTCGGTTTGGTCCTAATCATCGCGGTATGGGTCGACATTATCTATCGCAAACGCATGGGGATTGCAAAATGAATACAGACGTAAAAACGCCTCTTGTCGAAATGCGCGATATTTCAATCGCATTTGGTGGGATCAAGGCCGTTGATCACGTATCAATTGACCTTTACCCTGGTGAAGTTGTGGGGCTTTTGGGACATAACGGGGCAGGCAAATCAACGCTAATCAAATGCCTGTCTGGCGCCTATCAAAAAGACTCTGGTGAAATCTGGGTCGAAGGCAAAAAGGTTCAAATTGAAAACCCGCGCGATGCCCGTGCGCATAACATCGAAACGATCTATCAAACGTTGGCCTTGGCCGATAACCTTGATGCTGCATCCAATCTATTTTTGGGGCGTGAGTTAAAGAAGAACGGGTTGGTCGATGATGCCAAGATGGAAGCGGAAACGCGGAAAATCATGGGTCGGCTCAACCCGAATTTCAAAAAATTCAACGTTCCGGTGAGCGCCTTGTCGGGCGGCCAAAGACAATCTGTGGCGATCGCGCGCGCTGTGTATTTCAACGCGAAAATCCTGATCATGGATGAACCGACTGCCGCGCTTGGTCCGCACGAAACCCAAATGGTTGCCGAGTTGATCCAAGAATTGAAAGCGCAGGGCATTGGAATTTTTCTGATCGAACATGATGTCCACAATGTGATGAAACTTTGTGACCGTGCGAGCGTCATGAAAAACGGGGAATTGGTTGGAACAGTCAATGTCGCCGATGTCACTGATGACGACATTTTGGGCATGATCATTCTGGGAAAAAAACCAGCCCATTTATCCGATTAAGTCAGGGTACGCGCAGGTTGCCAAAGTCGTTGCAATATAACGTTCACAAAGCGGCTGGACCTGCGCGATATTGCGTGCTTTTGGGCTTTGTCCTGTGTCTCAAACTGACAGGGGCAAGCCCGCTCATGGCGGCATCTGCTGGGCTGTCATTTGTAAATCGATCAGACGCGGTTCCGATACAGCACATCTATGATGGGGGGTGGAATTACTTTGTTGGGGGCGGCGTTGCCGTTTTTGACTGTAACAATGATCAGCGGCCCGAAATTTTCAGTGCAGGGGGGGAAAACCCTGCCCGTCTGTTTGTAAATTCATCGCGTGATGACGGCGATATACAGTTCGCGATAGGCGATTTCCCAGAAATCAAAGCTGTCACTGGCGTATATCCAATCGACATTGACAGCGATGGTTTGTTGGATTTGGTAATTCTGCGCCACGGAGAAAACGTGATATACCGTGGTCAAAAGAATTGTGCGTTTGTTCCTGCACCGTCAGAGTGGGGCTTTGATGGCGGAAACGAATGGACCACGTCATTCACCGCGACGTTTGAACCACAAAACGATTGGCCAACACTTGTTTTCGGCAATTATGTTGATGAAACAAACCCCAAAGGCCCGTTTGAAGCGTGCGACAAAAATTATCTTATACGCCCCAACGGATCAGCTTTTGCAGAACGCACGCCCCTAGAGCCAGGGTATTGCGCATTGTCGATGTTGATTTCTGATTGGAAACGCAACGGCGAACCTGATCTGCGTATTTCTAATGACCGACAATACTATGTGCGCAATGGTCAAGAACAGATGTGGCACCTATCCCCATTGCAACTGTATTCGGCAAACGATGGTTGGCCCGATCTAAGACTTTGGGGCATGGGGATTGCAAGCCGTGATATCACAGGCGATGGCCTTCCCGAAGTTGTATTAACCTCGATGGGCGATCAGCATCTACAAATTAACCAAGGCAACGGTGTCATGACCAGCGCACCTTATGCGATTGGCACCTATTCAACGACACCTTACATCGGGGATGATGGCCGCCCATCAACGGGGTGGCAAGCCTCATTCGGTGACCTCAATAATGATGGCTTAGACGATTTATTCATCGCAAAAGGTAATGTGGATCAGATGCCATCAAATGCAATCCATGACCCAAACAATCTGCTGATTCAAAATGTGGACGGAACATTCACCGAAATGGGTGACATAACTGGGCTTGGCACAACCGAACGCGCGCGCGGTGCCGCCCTGGTTGATCTGAATTCAGACGGGTTGTTGGATGTTGTGGTGGTCAACCGCCGAGCGCCATTGGAGGTCTGGCAAAACACAACCCAAACAGACGGGAATTGGGTTGCGATAGACCTGAATCAATCAGGTCCGAATGGACGTGCCATAGGGGCGTTTGTCGAATTAAAATTGCCAAATGGCCGCGTATTAACACAGGAAAATACGATTGGCGGGGGTCACGCATCAGGCACCGCAGCCCCTTTGCATTTTGGCCTTGGCCCCGTCGACGCCATAGCAATCCGTGTCATTTGGCCCGACGGAGGCGTGTCAAACTGGACCCAAATTCGGACTAATCAGATTATAACGATAACGCGCGATCTGAACAAATCCCTCATCGTTACAGGAGGTTAAGATGTTACGTATCCTTCTTAGCGCTGTGTTTATAATGCCAAAGATCGGTTTTGCGCAGTCATTGCCTGAGCCCCTAAATGCGTCGAATTTTCCGACCGCGAACATGGCGGAAATTGAATTGGGGCAGCTTTTGTTTTGGGATGCCGAATTATCGGGAAACCGAAACATTTCTTGTGCAACTTGCCACCACCCAAAATTTGGAACATCCGATGGGCTTTCCCTAGGGATGGGCGAAGGCGGGATCGGGTTAGGTCCAAATCGTCGGCCTGATCCAAAGAACCATCCCGAACAACGCATACCGCGCAATGCGCCCGCGCTTTGGAACGTCGGGGCAGATGGCTTCACGGTGCTATTTGCAGATGGCAGAATTGAGGTTGATCCAGAACGGCCAAATGGTTTTCGGACGCCCCTTGATGATGAAATGGTAACAGGTTTCGCGTCTCTTTTATCCGCACAAACCATGTTCCCCGTTTTGTCGCCCGATGAAATGGCGGGTCACTACAATGAAAATGAAATTTCGGCCTTGGTGCGCACAGGGCGCATCACAGGCCCAGACGGTGCATGGGCGGCAATTGCTGCGCGGATCAGCGCAATTCCACAATACGCGGACAGCTTTGCATCCGTGTACCCCGACATTGCAAACGGTCGCCAGATTGATTTTGCGGATATTTCCAATGCCATCGCCGCGTATATGGCGTTTGATTTTCGATCAGACGGATCGCGGTTTGATCAATATCTTCGCAACGAAATACAACTTTCTGAAGACGAACTTTCTGGATTAAACATCTTTTATGGGTCTGCTAATTGCGCGGCTTGCCACAGCGGTCCGCTCTTCACGGATATGTCCTTTCATGCAATGGGGGATCCCCAAATCGGACCAGGAAAGGCAGAACGTTTTGAATCCCATCAGCGTGATACCGGCCGTATGCGCGTCACAAATGACCCTGCAGACGCCTTTGCATTTCGAACGCCATCGCTGCGCAATGTCACGCTAACCGCTCCCTATGGTCACTCGGGTGCCTTTTCTAGTCTGGAAAGATATCTAAGAACACATACGACCCATGGTAAATCGCTCAACTCATATCAAATATCTGATGCGGTTTTGCCCGCCATGACAGTCACCAAACCAGATTTTGCACCCGCGCCCAACGCTGCGGATTATTCTAAGATCTTCAATGCCGCTCAAAACACTAAAATAGCGGGTGGCGCGCTGCAAGATGACCAAATCAAATCCCTTATTGCATTCTTGAAAACCCTAGAAGATCCAATTGCACTTAATGGCGGACGCATGGGAATACCGATTTCAGTTCCATCTAGTTTGCCAATTGAACAATAATTTCATTTGAAATATCACATTAAAACGACCTTGAGCATACAGTTTTCATTTCTGTGATCGAGTGCTACATTAAATTAACAACAACTCCACTGCTTCTTTTAAAAGCATATCACCAGCCACCTGAACCTGCAGCCACATTTCCAGTTCGGCGACCCGTTTGAAGAGTGGACAGTAATCGTCGTAATAGCCTGGCTTGTTCTTTCGATCTATAATATCATCAATTTAACGCAGAAACAGGGTAAGCTCACATGGCAAAACGTCCAACATTGAAAGACGTAGCGGCGGAGGCAGGCGTTTCGATGGCGACAGTGAATCGTGTAATCGCTGCTAACCCAAAAGTGCGCAAAGATACTGCTATTAAAGTTGCAGAAGCTGCTCAGGCTATCGGCTATCATGGATATAACTTGCTGACACATCAAGTGAAGCAAAGTTTGCCGTTGGTTCGATTAGGTTTTGTTTTACATAAAGAGCGCCAAAGGTTTTATCAGGACTTCGCACGTGAAATTGAGCTCGCTGCAGCTTCATTTCCAGGAGCGCGTGTGAAATTAGTGTTAGAATTTTGCCAATCACAATCTCCAAAAGATGTCGCGGAGAAAATCATGGCAATCTCTGAGCGCGTAGATGTCATCGCTGCAACATCAGTTAATCATCATAAAGTTAGCGAAGTTGTGGCAGATTTAAAAGGGCTGGGCGTTGCATGTTTCTCACTTCTATCCGATTTTGCGCAAGGACATCGCGAAGCATATTACGGTTTGAATAATTTAAAAGTTGGTCGCGGCGTAGCTTCAGCTTTATCTAAGTTCGCGAAGAAACCTGGTAATATTGCTCTTTTCGTTGGCGGTAATCGCTGGCACGGGCACGAGTTGCGTGAAGCCGGATTCCGTGCACAATTTCGCGAACTACCAAGCGGTTTTAATGTGTTAGATACTTTGGTGAACCTAGAAACTCGGCAATTAACTTACGAAGCCACACTCGATTTGCTTGAGCGTAAATCTAATTTGGTCGGTGTCTATCTTGCTGGTGGTGGTATGGAGGGAGCGATCCAAGCTTTTCGTGAAGAGGTTGCTCCAAACGAAATTGCACTTATTGTAAATGAGCTAACCCCTGAATCACTCCACGCCCTAGAGGAAGGATATGTGTCTATGATTGTAAGCACTCCACTCCAGGAGATGTGTAGATCATTGATTTCTTCAATGGCTACGCATGCCCTTGGGGATCAGAGAGACACAGCCAATCAGGTGTTTTTCAAACCTGCACTATACCTTCCGGAGTTTAATTAATTAAACTGCTAAACTAGGATCCAAACTTTGCCACTTTTTATTTCGGTCTCGTAAGTATTTAAGTTCACACATGCTGGGGCTCGAAGTGCTTCGCCTGATCTATAATCAAACGTTGCGTTATGCTTAGGGCATTCAATTTCATACCCCATTACAAGTCCGTTTTCTAAATGGACCTCTTCATGGGTGCATAAGCCATCTGTACAGAAGTAAGCATCTTCAGGGCTTCGATAGATTACATATGTTTTATCTTTGTAGTCAAAGCGTATTAGGTCTTCCTGTTCAACGTCTTCACAGTTGCAGGCTTCTATCCAAGTTGGCATTGTTTTCTCCTTCATCCTAGGGCATTTTCATGCAAATCGATACGGTAAGGGCGAGCCGACTGAGGTAAATCACGATGGATGCAATAGTCAGCGTCCTTGTGTTGTTTCCAAAGCGCTGGGATCACTTCCTTGTAGGCATCTATTATAGATGAATTCGGCGCCGGCAGATCGTCCTTGATTGCCTCATGAAGTTTTGGCAACTGATGGTATGGGACCATTGGAAACATGTGATGTTCAACATGATAATTCATGTTCCAGTAAATAAATCGGTTAATGGCATTCATGTAGACTGTACGCGAATTCAGCCTGTGATCGATCACGTTGTCGGCCAGTCCGCCATGTTGCAAAAGTCCGGTCATTACATGGTGCCATGCGCCATATATACGAGGTGTCCCAATAAGCAGAATTGGTATCCACGAATTAAACGCAAGCGCAGCTAACATGGTACTGAAATAAACGGTGACCCAAACTCGTGCGGTAAAAAACGCCTTACGTTTTTCCTGAGGTGGGACGAATGTTGCCACCTCAGGATCAATGTGACCAGTGGCATAACCGAACATTTTTTTGATACCTGTTAAGGCATCACGCACACCCGAAAAGGCAAGAAAGATAAGTATAAATTTCACCGGTCTCATGATGGCGATTTCAGGGTCGCGCCCTACGATCGCCGTATCAGTATGATGGCGTGCATGGCTCCAACGCCACTCGATCGGGTTGCGGATCATACAAAATGACGCGATTTCGTAAACGTAATCATTATACTTGCGTGTTTTAAAAGCTGTCCCGTGGCCACATTCGTGCCACCTACTATCCATGGCTGATCCATACAGCACGCCGTATGCTAACCAAAATGGAATAGACCACAGACTCGGCATAAGCATAATTGCGATAGCCGCCAATATGATCATAGACGTAAATAGAATAAAGGTATCACGCAACGCAGGTTGATCACAACGTTGCATAAGTGACTTCATGACCTTTCTCGCAATCTCAGTATGATACCAGTCGGCGGCCGCCAAGCCGGTCTCAATTGCATGTTTGGCATCTGGTCCTTGTAGCGAATAATCACGTGACATTGTAAAAGCTCCATATGGACATGGTGCTAAGAAATAGAAATCCTTATCAAAATTCTAGTCACTTTCATTAACTGATGCCAAAAATGATATATTTTAATTATAAAAAGAAATAAAAATATCATACAATTTACTGATAATAGAAAGAAGCGAATTTTTTGGTTAATATATCTATTATTATGATATAATAATATCATTTATGAGTGATGTGATGTTTCAATTATGATATATAATCCTTTAAAAATCACTCATTTTCTTGACGCACAGAGTGAAGTTTGTCCACGTTGAGTAAACAAGCAACACTTCTATTGGAGATGACGTTGAAATTCTGTGTGAATCACATGACAGCTCCGAACTCGAGCTGGAAAGAACTGTTATCAATAGCGAGCGCTTCAGGAGCTGCTGGTGTGGAATTTCGCAATGATCTTCCCACTTCACTTTTTTCTGGAGACTCCCCGGAAACAGTGGCACGAGACATGCAAAAGAGAGGGTTAATTCTGTATGGATTATCACAGGTTTACCCTTTCAACTCCTACTCAGATGCAATCGCGCAGAAAGTGGAAACGCTCATAGATATCGCTAAACGGTGCGGCGCTCAAACAATATCGTTAATTCCACGTAATGATGGAACGTGCCGAGGAAATGGCGAGCGTCAGGCCAATTTGCGACTTGCTCTTCGCGAAATAAAGCCCATGCTAGCGAATTCTGGCCTGGTTGGCTTGGTAGAACCGCTGGGTTTTTCAAGATCATCACTACGCACAAAAGAAGAAGCATTAAACGCGATTGAAGGTGTAAATGGCGCTGCATACTTCAAAATAGTACATGATACGTTTCATCATCATTTAGCGCAGGAAACTGAATTTTTTCCTGAATATACTGGCATTATACATATATCTGGTGTCGCTGATCCGACACTCTCCATAGATCAGATGGAAGATGAACATAGAAAATTGGTAGATGATCAAGATCGCCTCGGGAACATCGACCAAATCAATACGCTGATCGAAATGGGCTATACTGGGCCAATTTCAATGGAATGTTTTTCAACAGAAGTTCATCAGCTTTCCAATCTAGCCGACGAGCTCGGAAAGTCATTGAATTTCGTGAGATCCGCCTGCTCACACGAGCAGGTGGTGTAAAGGTGGGGAAGAATACACTCGTTTAACAACCGCGGATGTGTCCGCAAAAAATTCCAAGGGAGGAATCCAAAATGAAAACTAAATTACTAGCAACAGCTACAGCGATGATGCTTTCGACGACTGCCATGGCAGAGAACATTGGGGTATCAATGGCTCTATTCGACGATAACTTTTTGACAGTCCTGCGCAATGGCATCCAGGAGATGGCTGACGGCATAGAAGGTGTGGATGTTCAAATAGAAGACGCACAAAATGACGTTGCTCGCCAATTAGACCAAATCAACAACTTTGTGGCTTCAGGTGTCGATGCAATTATCGTTAATCCAGTTGACACGTCTGCCACACAGGCAATGACTGACGCAGCCGCCGCCGCGGGTGTTCCATTGGTTTATGTTAATCGTCAGCCAATCAACGTAGATACCTTACCAGATAATCAGGCATTTGTCGCATCTAATGAAATTGAGTCAGGCACCCTTGAGTCATTTGAGATCTGCAAGATCCTTAGAAGCCAAGGCAAAGGTGGCGGGGCCAAGGCTTATTTGATGATGGGAGAACTTTCAAATCAAGCAGCAGTGCAGCGGACCAAAGATGTAGATGATGTTTTAGGCATGGATATGTGTAACTTCATCGAAATAATTGATAGACAAACAGCCAATTGGTCGCGTGAACAAGCAAATAGTTTGATGACGAATTGGTTGTCCTCTGGAGAAGAATTCGACGCAGTTTTTGCAAACAATGATGAAATGGCAATTGGTGCAATCCAAGCCATGAAATCAGCTGGATTGGATATGGATGTAATCGTGGTTGGCGGTGTTGACGCAACACAAGATGCCCTTGCAGCAATGCAGGCGGGTGACTTGGATGTGACTGTCTTCCAAAATGCCGCAGGCCAAGGATCTGGCGCTTTGAACGCGGCAATTGCACTCGCAAATGGCGAAGATGTTGACCAAAAAGTTTACATTCCCTTCGAACTTGTAACACCTGCAAATATCGATAACTACCTGTCTAAAAACTGATCCTCCCTGGATTGTGACTAGGCGTGACAAGATTGTTACGCCTAGTATTCATTTACAAAACCACAACCAAGTAGGACGAGATATGGCAAACAAGACTCAGCACGGAGTGGGCGGGTTAGTTTATGATAAATCAAAACGAGCATGGCCAAATGAGGCGAACGTATTTATCGCGCTTATTCTAATTATCTTCGCTTTCGAAGCACTCGGGCAACTGCTGCCGTATATGAAAGGGCAGTCTATGCTGTTCGATTTCAACCTACGCAGCGATGGTACAATCTTAAATATGGCGCGTATCAAGATTATAATACTTCAAGTATCTATAATCGGAATAATTGCTCTTGGTGTGACTCAAGTAATTGTCTCCGGTGGTATCGATTTATCGTCGGGCCCACTTGTTGGCGCCGCTGCTATGATCGTCATGTCTTTTGCGCAAACAGAATTGGTCAATGGACAACTCAATCCAAAAGCAGTTTTCGGTACATGGGCGTTCGATCTACCCGTGATTGTTCCTGTTTTAGTCGGGCTCGTTTTTGGCGCTATTATTGGAGCGATAAATGGTAGCTTGATAGCATTCACACGAATTCCGCCATTCATTGCGACTTTGGGAATGTTTCTTATCTGCCGTGGTATTTCGCAGTGGTGGACAAAAGGCCAACCTGTATCTTTTCCCACAGAACAATTTGCAGCGATCGGTAAAGGCATGATGCCTGTTGTTTGGTTCATTGGACTGGCCTTTTTGCTGTTTCTAATCATGCGTTACACTGTCTATGGCAAACATACATACGCCATTGGATCAAACGAAGACGCAGCGCGTATGTCAGGCATTAATGTGAAGCGACATAAAATTCTCGTGTACATGATTGCGTCAATGCTAGCTGCTTTCGCGGCGATCATACTCAGTTCGAAGAATCTCACTGCTCAGGCAGGCATGGGGCAATTCTATGAGCTCTATGCAATCGCCATGGCCGTGATTGGTGGAGTGAGTTTAGCAGGTGGACGGGGATCAATCGTTGGAACCGTGCTAGGGGCAATGGTATTTGGCGTGATCCAATCCGGATTTACTTACATCAAGCTTGATGCGTTTTATCAATTGATGGCTATGGGCACGATAATTATCAGTGCGGTTATTTTGGATCAATACCGACAACGAAATGCAGCAATCGGTTAAGGAGCCAGGAAATGACTGATTACATCCTAGAAACTCAGGACCTAACCAAACATTACGGCGGCGTTCACGCGTTAACAGGTGCTAATTTTCAGCTCAAACATGGTGAACATGTCGCGATTATGGGCGATAACGGCGCGGGAAAATCAACTTTTGTTCGCCAGATCACAGGCGTAGAACAACCTACCCATGGTGATATTATTTTTGATGGGAAACCTGTGCATTTTTCAGGCCCTTTAGATGCTCGTGAAGCTGGAATAGAAGCAGTGTTCCAAACGCTTGCTTTGGCAGACGACTTGGATGTTCCAGATAACTTGTTCCTCGGGCGTGAAAAAACAAAGTGGGATTGGCTGGGTCCTTTCCGCTTATTAGATTATAAAAGTATGCGTCAAGCGACGCTGGAGGGCTTGGAAAAAACTGCTGTTAAAATTCCTAACATACACAACTCAATTCGTAATATGTCTGGAGGACAACGTCAGTGTGTTGCAATCGCACGAACGGCTACATTTCATTCAAAACTAACGATTATGGACGAGCCAACTGCTGCTCTAGGTGTCCAAGAAACGCAGCAAGTTGAAAACATTATTCGCACATTGAAGGAAGCGGGAGAGCCGTTGATACTGATTAGCCACAATATGCGCCAAGTCTTCGATCTTGTTGATCGTATCGTAGTGTTTCGACGCGGTAAGATTTGCGCAAATTTGGACATAAAAAATGATAAAATCACTGGGGAAGATGTCGTTGGCTTTATCACTGGTGCCAAAACTCAAGAAGAATATTCGTAAATAATTTCTCTTCTACCCGAACTGACCCCTCCAACTCTGGAGGGGTATTTTTTAGGAGCTGTACATGTATCACTCGAGAAAAACTGTTCACGATATGCGAGAAGCTAAGCGTTTAGGTCAAAAAATGACAATGCTTTATGTTAGTACTTTAGATGAAGCAGATGCAGCCGCTCAAGCAGGTATCGATATTCTGTCCATTGAGTCGAAATTTATGAGCCGAGCAATGCGTGAGGCTGCTGGCGATTGTTTTGTTCAAGTTGGCTTGATTTATGGTGACTTGGTCACTGCCGAAGATTATCTTCGAGAAGCCTTTCTAAACACCAAACTCGGTGGAGATTGTTTCTACTGTTCAGCATCCCTCGATATCCAAAAAACACTTTCCGATAACTCAATACCGGTTGTTGGCCATGTTGGACTTGTACCTTCGCAGTGTACATGGACAGGAGGCTTTAAAGCCGCTGGTAAAACAGCAGCCTCTGCGATGAATATTCTTAAAAAAGTCAGACAACTCGAAGAAGTAGGTTGCTTTGCCGCAGAGCTTGAAGTGGTTCCGGATAGGGTTGGTGCTTATCTCCAAGATAACAGCTCTTTGCTTTTGTTTGGTATGGGAGCTGGAAGTGGTGCAGATGCACAGTACCTATTTACTGAGGATGTGCTTGGTCATGGGATAAATCATAAACCGAGGCATGCAAAAACTTATCGAAATTTTGCAGCTGAATTTGCACGTCTACAATCAGAACGCATAGCAGCGTTTAAAGAGTTTAAGGCAGATGTGGATCTGGGCGTTTATCCCGGTGCAGAACACTCCATCCAAATCCCAGATGATGAATTTGAAGCCTTTTTAGCAAAAGCTGAGGCTTTGTCTTAACGAGTTACATATCCCACAAAACGGAGAAAACAAAATGTTGAAAATTGGTTTGCTGGGCGCGGGCCGCATTGCGGGTGTTCATGCGACGGCGATAACGGGTCATCCAAATAGTACACTGGTTGCAGTTTCGGATTATATCCCTGAAAACGCCGAAAAACTGGCTGCAGCATATGGTGCAGAGGCGCGCACAACAGATGAGATTATTGCAGATCCATCAATTGATGCAGTTTTGATTGCAACCTCAACCGATACACATTCAGATTTGATTGAGGCTGCGACAGCGGCGGGTAAAGCTGTTTTGTGCGAAAAACCAGTGGATCTAAGTCTAGAGCGTGCACGCACTTGCTTGGCCAATTCGGCTCCAACAGGACAGCCCGTGATGATTGGGTTTAACCGCCGATTTGATCCAAACTTTGGCGCGATGAAAGCGGCCCTTGATGCAGGGGAAATTGGCAAGGCAGAACTGTTGTCGATTACCTCATTTGACCCGGCACCCCCCCCAATTGCCTATGTGAAAGTATCTGGCGGATTGTTCCGTGATATGATGATCCACGATTTTGACATGGCAAACTTTATGATGGGCGAGGCGCCTGTATCCGTCATGGCAACCGCAAGCTGCATTGTTGATCCTGAAATCGGGGCCGCAGGTGACGTGGATACCGCAGTTGTCACATTAACATATGCCGATGGCCGCATTGCCGTCATCAAAAATTCGCGCCGTGCAGTATATGGATATGATCAGCGGGTGGAACTGCTTGGGTCCGAGGGATTGTTGCAGGCACAAAACATGTTGGAAAACACCGTTGTCAAATCAACCACGAACGGGGTGACAGGGGCGAAACCTACCTACTTCTTCCTTGAACGGTATATGCCCGCCTATGCGGCGGAATGGGCTGCGTTTGTTGATGCCCTGAACAATGGTGCCGATATTCCGGTTACCTTGTCCGACGGTATAGATGCGCTGGCAATGGCCGAAGCAGCAACGCAATCTGCAAAAACAGGAATTCCGGTGAAATTGAGCGACGTTTAATGCCTTTGTTAGACTTAATCACAATTGGTCGATCATCCGTTGATTTATACGGCGCGCAGATTGGTGGGCGCCTTGAGGATATGGGGTCGTTTGATAAATACATCGGTGGATCGCCAACGAATATCGCTTGCGGAACATCCCGCCTTGGATTGCGCAGCGCTGTGATTACAGGTGTTGGCGATGAACATATGGGGCGCTTTATCATTGAACAGCTACAGCGTGAGGGTGTTGATACGTCAGGGGTAAAGATCGATCCGGATCGTCTGACTGCCTTGGTTTTGTTGGGCATTCGGGATGAAGAACAGTTTCCCTTGATATTTTATCGCGAAAATTGCGCAGATATGGGGCTATGTGAGGATGATATTGATCCTGATTTTATCCGCTCGGCGCGTGCGGTTGTGGCAACAGGCACGCATCTAAGCAATCCCCAGGTTGAGGCGGCAACGATTAAGGCGCTGAACATTGCGCGTTCGGCTGGCATGCAAACGGCATTGGATATTGATTATCGCCCCAACCTTTGGGGTGTTGCGGGACACGGGGACGGCGAAAGCCGCTTTGTGGAAAGTGCAGCAGTGACGCAAAAGCTGCAAAACACGCTGCACTTGTTTGATTTGATCGTTGGAACTGAGGAAGAGTTCCACATCGCAGGCGGTAGTACAGACACGATCGAGGCCCTGCGTGCGGTGCGTGGCGTATCGACGGCGACATTGGTTTGTAAACGCGGCGCGGCGGGGGCTGTGGCCTTTACCGACGAAATTCCTGAGAGTTTGGATGAGGGTGAAGCGGGTCCAGGTTTTCCGATAGAGGTGTTCAATGTCCTCGGCGCAGGGGATGGATTTATGTCTGGCCTGCTGAAAGGATGGCTTGATGGGGAACCTTGGCCTGTTGCGTTGAAATACGCCAATGCATGCGGTGCGTTCGCAGTCAGTCGGCATGGATGCACCCCTGCCTATCCCAGTTGGGAGGAGCTGCAGTTCTTCTTTAAACGCGGGATCACGCGCCCTGATCTGCGCAATGACGCGGAATTGGAACAGGTGCATTGGGCCACCAATCGGGCTGGGGATTGGTCCAGCGTTAAAACCTTTGCCTTTGATCACCGCATGCAATTGGAAGAGATGGCGGGATATACCAAAGACAAAGGCGGCGCGTTTAAAGAATTGTGTTTGCAAGCGGCCCTTGATGTCCAAGCGGGACAACAGGGTTACGGCATTTTGTGTGACAATCGCATTGGACGGGCAGCGCTTCATGCGGCTTCTGGTTCTGGTCTTTGGATTGGGCGCCCAACTGAATTACCGGGATCGCGCCCCATTCAATTGGAACCTGAGTTGGGCGAGGATTTAGGGCAGCTGCGCGAATGGGCGCGCGAGAATGTTGTGAAACTCTTGGTGTTTTGCCACCCAGATGATGACGTTGCCATGAGGGCAGAGCAAGAAGAGGTGGTCAAGCGCCTGTGGCTTGCCAGCCGACGCAACGGTTTGGAATTTTTGTTGGAAATTATCCCGTCTAAGGTGGGGGCAGTGGATGATATGACCACTGCAACCTTGATCCAGCAGTTTTATGATTTGGGTGTCTACCCAGATTGGTGGAAGCTAGAGCCTTTCAAAACGGCCGCCGCATGGCAAAATGCGGTGGATGCAATTGAACGTAATGATCCCTATACCCGCGGGATTGTCGTATTGGGTTTGGACGCCCCCGAGGCCGAATTGGCGGCAAGCTTTGCCATGGCAGCACAGCAACCCTTGGTCAAAGGGTTCGCCGTGGGGCGCACGATCTTTGGGGATGCGGCGCGCGCTTGGATGGCGGGCGACATAAGCGATGCCGAGGCGATTGACATGATGCGTGGGCGCTATCAACGTCTGTGCGAAATTTGGGATCAGGCACGCGCTGCGGCGCAGGCCGCAAATTAAAAATGATGGATGCATGAAATGAGCAAAACAATTAGATTAACCGCGGCTCAAGCGATGGTGAAATACATCGCTGCACAACGAAATGAACAGGGTGAAACACTGATTGCGGGATGTTGGGCAATCTTTGGTCACGGCAATGTCGCAGGATTGGGTGAGGCGCTTTATCAGGTGCAAGAGGAATTGCCGACCTATCGCGGACACAACGAACAAACCATGGCGCATACGGCCATTGCCTATGCCAAACAGCTTGGACGCAAACGCTCGATGATGGTCACATCCTCAATCGGGCCAGGGGCGACCAATATGGTCACCGCAGCCGCATTGGCGCATGCCAATAGATTGCCTGTGTTACTGGTGCCAGGTGATGTCTTTGCCAATCGCGGACCTGACCCTGTTTTGCAACAGATTGAGGATTTTGGCGATGGGACCGTATCAGCCAGTGATGCGT
>Ga0255773_10001425_pt1 | contig 24182 bp, 30 predicted proteins | sample 011ome_17_FD_179971 | JGI IMG/M metagenome (GOLD analysis project Ga0255773, IMG submission 179971) | Coastal salt marsh microbial communities from the Groves Creek Marsh, Skidaway Island, Georgia - 011502XT metaG (version 2) | ecosystem: Environmental > Aquatic > Marine > Intertidal zone >...
GGGACCATATACCTAGAAAGTAATCATTCTCCATCATAGCCTTTACAGCCATGTGTTGAAAAGGAAACAACTCAACTCCAGTCAATAGTTCTGTTGTAAATGTTACATTTTCCTTTAAGAATTTATATAAATAATACTTAGCTTTATTATCTTCAAGGTAGCCATCGAGATCTAAAATTTGTTTATTTATATCTTCCCTATCTAGGGGTTTTTGATTTCCTTTATCCCAACTCATTGATATCTCCTCCTATAGTTTTGTTCTCCTTTTATCAGAAAATAAAGAAAAGAATCACAGCCACTAACCAAGCAAGAGCTTACATTTAAATATGGAAACTCCTCCTTATCTTCTGACGCGTATCCAAAGTCTATCAAAAACACCTCATCATTTAAACATACAAAGTTTTTTTGATGCATATCATTATGATAAATATTCTCTTTTTCTAAAATTTTAATTATTTCTTCTATCTGTGTTTTCCAAAGTTTTGGTTTTGAAGTTTCTTGTAAAACTTCACCACAAAAAGACATCTCCAATTCCTTTCCCTCTTTATCTATATTTATGATTTTAGGAAACTGTTTATATCCAGACAATCTATCTAAAAAATAAACTTCTTTTTCCATCTGCGTTAAATATATAAATTTTTTCTTAAAAGTTTTCATTATCTAAAAAATACTGCACATCTACGCCCCAAAGCTTATTACCTAAAAACAAAAGCTTGGGAATAATTTCTTCGCTATGTATTCTGTTGTCAGTAAAAACAAATTGACAATTGCCAGCGAACTCGTGTTGTATTGAAATCATATTAGAGAATACCCAACTCAGTTTTGGTGCCCTTCTACCCTTCGTAAAAATAGCTTCCTTTTCAATCGCTTTTATTGGTTTTTCTATAACTATATACATATAACTATCGAGTTCTACACATCTTTTCATTTCTTTTCTAAATCTATCGACCTGCCCCCCAAAGGTAGATAAAAAATCGCCAGAACTCTTTCTATCTACGAATGTATTAGAAAAATCCTTACCACCTAATGTATAATCTCCAAAATCTAATTTTAAAATTTGGGATTTGGGAAATTCTAATGGCTGCTGCTCTCTAGTATCGATTAATACTTCGACATCAATATCTTCCTTAAACTCTTTAGGCATGCCTTTATAAAATATTGGCTCAGCTCCCATCACGTCACAAGCTTTTGTATATGTACCGAAATGCTCCTTAAAAACATCCAGGTCTGGTAATTGTCTTTTTAAAAGCTCAAGATGGAAAGGTGCATTTTTATAATTCTTTTGTTTGATTCTCCTTTTAGCTAATTCAATTATATATTCTTTAACTTCGGTGGGATCAGATTTTTTGCACCAAGCAACTAATTGAGATCTATTAATAAAATCATTCTCAAAATACTCTTCCTTCTTTTTGAATGGAAGGGGGTTGCCATTAAGTTTGTTAAAACGCGGGTAGTGTTTTACATAGTAATCACCAACATAAATTTTATGAGCTTTAAGGTGGCCATGTAGGGATTTTTCAGAAGTGAATTCTGATCCGCATTCCTTGCATTTATAAGACATCTTCAATACCAATCCCGAGAACTCTAGCCTTCCACGCAGCCATACCTTCTAGATGTTCAGCTTCTTTTTTGATTACTTGTTTTTGCATTTCAGCTATCTTGACCATATTTTTTCTTTCCTCTTCTTCTTGAAATAATTGGACAATAGATAGAAATGATGCTGTATCCTTTTGTTGGTTAGCTAAACGCGTACCACGGTCGCCTTGTAGCTTCTTTGTCAGGTTTTCGATGCGGGTCTCGCATTGATGGTATTCAGAGCTTTTGGCTTTGATAATTTCCGCTAAACGGACAGTCATTTCATCTTGGTGACCAGCATCCTCAAACATCTCGTTTAATTTTTGCAAATGACCAGTAATTAACTCTAAGTTAATAATTTCCTTGCCCACGTTCATATATAAATTAAGTTCATCAGCAGTTAGGTCTGGCTTGTCCCAAGTAAGTCGTATAAACTCTTGCTCGAATAATTCTTTGTCTCTGGGGCTGATATAATTATTGACAATAGCGACAAACCTAGAGTTACTAAGATTTATCCGCAGTTTATCGCAACAAGTACGTGCTGTTCTAGATAGCTTTCCCTCTTCCAGTCCGACACCAGTTGAGTCATTAATCTTTTTAATTAACCTGGAGATGGCTTGCGGCGCGATATAGTTTCCAGAAGAATCCTGTCCTTTTTCTTTTTCTTCTTCTCTTTCTTGATTAACCAACTCGTTAATAACACGCCATTCCTTAGAAAGTCTTTTTACTGGTTCTTTAAAAACAATATCAGCGATCTCTGATGTGTTCATCCCATCTCTTTTAAACTCTTCAATTTCAGATAACTGTGACTCGGTAAGCGTTATATTATTTGCTTTATCGTGTTTTGTTGTTTTCGTTTTGTAACCATTTTTGGCCAGAAATTTCGTAACAGCTCTACCTTCCTTAGCTCGCCCATCAAGACTTTCATCCTCAAAAACAATCCTGGTAATGTTTATGATGTTGGGATCAGTTTTAAAAATCTCTAAAATTAAACCTTTCTGTTCTTCGGTGAGGTTAATCATATTATATCTTTTGATTTTATTATTTGCTTAGCCTTCTCCTGAAATATTTTTTTTAAGTTTTTAATTTGTTTATATCCAGCTGAGCGTTTTCTTTCGTTAGTTTTAAACCCCAAATATTTAGCAACCTCTTCTTCGGAACAATTTTTAACAAACATCATTTTAAATGCCTCGAAATGTCTTGGGGTAAGGTGGGTCATCATTTCCATAGATAATTTGTGAGTAGCTGATTCCAGATCTAAGTAGGTGTCTTTTCTCGACTCCATCTCGTGAGCGTGATTTTCCATAGTCACCGCTAGTTTAATATCATATGCGGCTTTTTTCTTTTGCCCCCATTCTTTATATTCTACACAAGAGCTATCTTGTATGGAGCTTTTTGTTTTCCCGCACGAATCGCCGCCGTTATTAAATTTACAACGCAAGCAAGGTCTTACATAATTACCATAATGGTTTCGTAATAAATTTTTAAATTGATTAGACACTACCCTACTCAACCAAGGCTCAACAGGTTTAGATTGATCCCATAAGTGCCATTTTTTATAGATATGAGCCATTATTGTTTGCTTAATGTCGTCGTAATCTACATAAGCTACAGCATCTAAATCCCACTTTGATCTTTTTCTTTCTAAGGCTATTTCTATTTTATCTATTTTGTCTTCAAAAGAATACATTATAAATCATTAATATCCTTTATGTTTTTTTGCCTTCTTTTGGGGGCTTGCTTTCCGCCAATAGAACCTATTGTTTGTTGCACCTTCGCACCAAAATCCTCTAGCTCATATTCTAGTTTAGATATGCTGGGAATAAAACTAGCATCAGTGTAACCATCTGCATCTTCTATAGATTTTGCTGTTACATTTTTAGTAACGGTTTTAGCTTTATCTTTTTTTTCACCCGATATAGCAGTCCCACAACTGGGGCAAAAGTTAGGAGGGTTGAATTTATATTCTAGTTTATTTCCACAATCAAAACAAAATTTAGTCATATCCTATTATACAATAAGATATTATTTTTTAAAATTTATTTTTTTCGAGTTTAGAAACTATAAATTTTAATATTTCACTTCTTTTAATATCCTCTACACCAAATCTTGTGCAGTGAACTCCCCTATCTTTGGATTCTTGATCATCGAAAGTATCAAAAATGTTAGAAAAACCACTATTACGAATATCACTTTGCATCATATCGCCGCAAATAATAATTTTGGAATCTTCTCCAATTCTAGTGAGAACCGTCATTAATTCGTTATGAGAAAAATTTTGAGCCTCATCAATAATAACAATTGTATCATTCCAATTAGATCCCCTAACAAAATTTACTGGAATACAATTTAACAAGTTCTTTTCTTTCAAAACCCTTACGTCTGATGAATTCATCATTTCTTCTAGTTTGTCATAAAATGGGCCAGCGAACACCGAAAACTTCTCATCGATAGACCCAGGAAGAGACCCAAGGCTTTTTTCAGAGCTTTCAGCTATGCTTCTGATGTACAGAATATCCTTTTCGAGGTTGGCGTCCATTAAGATCTGCAAGGCCGAATATACGGCCATGTAGGTCTTTGCAGTACCAGCTGGTCCAGCTAGAAACATTAACTTAGTTTCTTCGCTTAACGCTGTTTTTAAAAAATCAACTTGATTTTGAGTAAATTTAAATTTACGTTCCTTGAATCTTATTTTGTGACTCAATTGTTTGAATTCTAAATTGGACATTCAAAGCTTATTACACCCTAAGATATCTTTTTTACAGACCAGGCGTGAATTCTTGGTTTAATATCTTGGTTTGCTGTTTGGTCAAACCCGTTGTAAAAGAAAAAAGAATCAGGTAAGTCAATAGCGGTGGATGGGTTATCAGGATCGTAAAAAGGCAAACCAGTCATATTGTTTGTGTAGTCTCCAATCACTTGAGTGTTATCCAACAAAATATTCAATTGAGCGGAACTTGGATTGCTAAAAATATGATCGGGGTTTCCTATATGGGGGTCCGTGTTACTTGCTTGACACATTTGCATTTTTATTTTTTGGGCGGGTATGCCTTTATTTATGGCTGTATATTTTATACCAAAATAAGAGCAAAAATTTCCAGTACTTTCTGTATCAGCATAAAAAGATTCACTATCATTTAAACCAACACAAATTATAGCTCCTTGGTTCGGTGAGTCGAGTCCACTTGGAAGAATTTCCCCACTAGATAAAACATATCTTCCATGAGTCGCGATGCCCTCCGCATTCCCATTAGGAAAGTCATTCATTAATTTGTTATAATTCAAGCCTGTTGAATTTTCTAACGCGATGTTATTCCCCCTGTACCCAACAAAACCCCCGTTAATTAGATCTAGAGGTAAACTTTTTGTGTGAGCGTTTTTTGTTATACCAATCCAGCTAAAAGTATCGTTAGTGCTGCCCCCAGAGTCTTTGGGCGCTTCGCCGCTATTAAAACCTGAATTAAGAGAATCTCCGCTTACAAAACTTAAAAATACACCAATATTAATTTCGTTCCAATCACTCCCAAAAGAGAAGGGAACTTGATACGCGTATTTTGCATCAATAATTAAATTATTATCCTCAGTACCTTGATCTACGCTAGACGCTATTGTTTTTTTGTATATTGTTCCTCCAGCCATAGTTTCATTTACACTTTTTAAGACGAAAGTTGAATTAAATTTCTGTCAGTTATGCCTGTGTTTGTCGATTCAAAGTTAATTTCATAAGTTTCGGGAGTAAATGTCTCTAATTTTTCGCTCAATACACCCAATAAATACAAATCACGACTTTCATCTCCAGGTATAACTGAGGTATCTCTAGACTCAAAATTTTCCTCATCCAAATCGGGCCTTAAAGAGAATATCATACCATTATTAGAAAACCCAGTTCCTTCCAGCGCATTTTCGAAATCATCTCCAGTAATTTTTGGTAGGTTAATAAAAAGGTCAAAATCTGCGATAGCTTCATCGACTTTACTTTTTATTTCATCTATTTTTGGTTGTATCTGTCCAGATGGGTTGTTTGAGGGGTCTCCAGTTGGTAAGTGAATATTAAACCCATCATAAGAAACATCGAGCTTAATCGTATCCTTTGTCGATATTGAAATTTTTTGAGATTTTAGTCCTAGTCCTGATACTAAAAAAGTATCTAGTTTTGCAAAACCAGTAGCAGTAAAATCAATATTATAGCGACCAGAGTCCAAGCCCAATGGGACACCATTACTAATAAAAGAGTTATACCTTTCCTCTTGCGCCTGAACATCTTTTATAGCGTTTCTATCTACAAAAGACAAAGAAAAAGATCTATCATAATTTTCACTCTCCAACAAACCAGTTACATCCTCATATTCTTGCTCTGTCATTTCAATTTCCGCAGAAACACTATGCGAAACTGGTGGTAATATTTTTATATTTGAGGATTTAACAGAATCTATTTCGTAGGTAGGCTCTACAATAAAATTTGTAGAAAAATTAAACCCGTCAATTGCGGAATTTTTATTTAAAAAATCAAAATAAATAGAATCCTCATCTATTTGTCTTATGTCATTATCCTCTAAAGCCGATCCTGTTTTTAGGTTTGTCGTCGGACTCAAATCTCCAAAAATTTCAAAATTAACACTTATCTGTGGCTCTGTGTTGGGCTTCATTGATATGGTGTAATTGGAGATAGCTGCATCGGTAAAATCCAAAGCGTTTGACCCATAAATGAATTGTCCAGACAATCCCGCAAACCCAGTTAACTCCTTTAAAAAATCTAAACCCAAATAATTTTTAGTTATAGAGCAACTTGCGACTTGTGGTCTGTGTATTCTTCTGTTTATGCCTTTATTTGATAAAAGCATAGTGTTTTGTTGACTTGCTGTGTATGAAAATGACACATTTTGTATACCCGTGAGAAGGGTATTTTGTAAAATTATAAGGGTTTCCTCTGAGCCTACGAACATAGTATGTTTTACACTTTTTTAGATATATGTTGGTGTTTTATTTTTTTTCTCTTTTTAAAATTTTAAGTGTAACACGTATCGCCCTATGGCTTAAGCGCGTAAGGCTATTATTATACGGTCGTTCAAAACTTTGCCCCGAATCTCTTAAAGGATTTTCGGGGCTTTTTTGTTGACAATTGTATTTTTGTGCATATATTCCTTTAAATGATAATTGAAGAAATACGACACTTACTTGATGACGGAGCCATTATACTTGATGGCCTAGACGAAGCAATTATGGGATATAGCCAAGATGGTTTGCTGATTTACGGCTACGACTTAATGCTTGATCTTTTTATGAAACAAAACGAATGGACGCAGTTTGAAGCTGAAGAATGGATTGACTTCAATGTTTTGGGGCTTCTGAATAATGGTTTAGGTTTTGTTGTTTGTTTTTAAATTTTTTTTTTGCGAAGTAGCTCAGCGGTAGAGCAGGTGACTGTTAATCACTTGGTCGTAGGTTCGATCCCTACCTTCGCAGCCATTCTTAATGATTGAGTTTGTAATTCCTGCGACGGCAGGTAGATAATGAGGATAAGGACTGGAAGCTTTCGGTCGACTCCCTCACACTTTACGCATCCTTAGCTCAATCGGTAGAGCAGTTGACTTTTAATCAATTGGTTCTGGGTTCAAGTCCCAGAGGGTGTACCATTTTAAGCTGGGTAAGTGTAAAGTTCTATACTTTGTATCTCTAAAGTTATTGAAGGGAAAGACGGTGCGTTTTCGAAAGCAGCAGTTGCTGTCATACTAGTTGAATTAAATTCACCAGAATCACCAACAGAAAATCCACCACATACCCCAGCCAAACTAGAAGAATCGTTCGTAATAGGAACAGAACAATGGCCCGCTTCGACATTGTAATCGGCATCGTCGATACGCCAGTACCCAGATACATAAACCAAAGCAAAATAATTGCCCTCATTTAAACCGATCGCTCTCTCTCCAAAACCGTAACCAATAAAATTAGCCTCATTAGATACGTCTCCTTTGTACATTTTACATGGAATTATATCAAGGTCTACTTGTATTTCATCAGTGAGTTCTCCTATTCCATCAATTGTTTTAGAAATTGCAACATTGCCTGAAATTCTTTCCTTCGGGGTTAAAATTCGCCCTCCCGCGTCATTCTCCGAATCCACAGACCTGATAGTGATTCCATCGATAGTTGCTTCGCAATTCAATTTATATCCATTCCAGAACAACTTAACTGCAAGTGCAAATGAATTGTCTATTTGGGTTTGCGTCGGCGCACCTCCTGATTCATCATTAAATCCACTAAACGTGGTCCATTTAGTGTATTCAAGTACGTTAACTTTCGGCAAGCAAAACGGAAATCCGTTGCCTGCTCCCAATGCTTTAAATTTTTCTGCTACTGGCATAATGTTTTATTCTGGGTAAGTGTAGAAGTCGAAACCATTGAAAGTTACAGAGGCTCCAGCGCCACTATTCTCGCTTGGGTCTTCCTTAACAATAATAGGAATTCCATCTTTTTCTGTTACAGTGCCTCCTTCAGTGAAACTTGTAATTTCCATGTATGCTCTGCCTAACTCTTCGCTGTAGTTTGTACCGCCGCCTTCGCGGGTTCCGTATTTTTTAGCCCCCGCCCTACCAATATTGGAAAAACCATACCCTATAAAATTTGCCTCGTCTGAAGTGGGGCCGTCGTACATTCTATACGGATGGTTCACATATGATTCCGTCCAACAAGCTTCATATCCTTCAGAGTACGCGTCATACGGCTCGCCTCGATAAAGAAATTGAATATCAAAAGGGCCTTGAAGGAACTCAGCGGGGGAGATGCTTACGAGTAACGAGAAGGTTATCTCGTCAACAGTTTTTTTTATTCTATCCTTTGGCTGTGCATCTTCCTCGCTTAATGTCATATACGGGGTACTTGTATTCCCTGCATTCCGAACACCTTTTGAGGAGGAAAAACCATCGTCGCCTACCGTAGTAAATTTGACATAATTCAAATTCCAATAGATTTTAACCGCTTGCGCAAGGGTCATTGGCGCTGAGTTCAGCTCGGAGACGTCTTTTTTTTCCAAAGAGTCGCGAAATCCGTTACCTATTCCTAATACTTTAAATTTTTCTGCTACTGGCATAATGTTTTAAGCTGGGTAAGTGTAAAAATCGATTGCTGTTACGTCTCCTGTAATATTTTCTTGCGCTTCGGGGAAACCGTAACTAGTAGTAACTTTAAAAACGGGTATTTGGTTGCTACTCGGACCTATTGTAAGGGATTCTATTTGGGGGCCGCTAGATTCAATCATTCCTTGATAAGCAACGTGATGCTCGGCGTCTAAATAGAATTCGCCAGCCTCGGCATGAGCAATTTCACCGAAAGAATATCCGAGAAAATTATTTTCGTCTCCAGTGCTACCTTGGTAAATCCTATAAACATCTGGGATTTTAACCCCCACACCCACATAAGCAACTGAGCCACCCCCCAATTGGTCTGGATCTGTTTCGAATTCAACTCTCGAAGAGACTCCTATATTAGTACCTCTGTTTTTTGGTTCTTTGATTAAATCAGTAGGTCCTATGGACACTGATTCCAAACCACCTTCGAATTGACTAGAAGCCGTAGCTGTAGCTGATGCCACATTCCAATACAAAAATACCGCTTGATTAAGCGTCAATGTCTTGTATTGAAAGTAATTAGATACGTCTACTTTTTGTAGGCAAAACGGAAATCCGTTGCCTGCTCCTAATGCTTTAAATTTTTCTGCTTCTGGCATAATATATATTACACTAGACGTCTTGCTCCAGTATTAGTTTGAATGAATTTTGTTGTAGGATGAAACTGTTATCTTGTGACTGCAAGAAATCATCAAATCCAGGAGTTGGTATATCACTAAAGAAAGAGAAAAAATCTGTAGGTCTAAACCCAGCGTCTACTGGCCCCGCCACTTCTCCGCCGAAGCTTTTAAGCTTTCTATTGTACTCCTGCATTGCGTGTATGTACATGTGATAATTCTGAGGATCGCCCATCGGATAGGTCAGATTCAAATTAAACATTTTCTCTACAAAATTTCCAGAGTTAAGTTGCGCGATATTTTGACACGAATGTATTTCGTGCCTTATAAAATGCAAGCTCTCGTTTCGGGGTGAGAAATTTACACCAAAGAATACATTCTCACCATCTTCGGTTAAAAAGAGACCTTCGTCATCTGTTAAAAATTGTTCTGTATTGTGTTGAGTCATTTTTTTAAATTATGGGATTAATACATCTGCCTGAATGTTTTCATAAGGATCTGTTAATGTATATGATGTAAAACCTGAGCTTGATGGTGCGTTAGCAACAATTACATAATATTCTTCGCAAGAAATCGATCCATCGGGTTTTTTTATTTCGAGTTCTTGTCGGCATTTTCTACCACCGAAATAAGATTCAATAATATCATCTATGCCTCCAGGAATTGCTGAATCTGCATCATATTCGTCCGCTGTTTTTTTTGAAACTATGAGGTTTTCCTCTCTTATTGTTGATGTACTCAATGTCCCTGGTATCCGTGTATTTTGGGACTGTGAAACTTTCTTTAAAATCTCTCCATTCATGACGGTCACGATTTTTTCTACATAACGGAATCCCACATAGTCCAGCACCGCGCTTGAATGATTTGAATAATAATTTACAGCACCCCGTATACCACTGTCGGCACGGCTCGTAAACGGGGTGTTGAGAACCGTTGGGTTAAGACTATCTGTTTTAAAAAGTATAACAGATCCGTTATTAATTGCATTTAAATTAGTATCTGAATACGGCAAATCATATTCATCTTTATAAATCTCTTCGAACTTGTTAAAAAGATCACCCGTTCTTAAAATAATTGTTCGACTACTGGGTCTCGGGACTGTTGGGAAAAAACCGTAACAAGATAAAAAAAGCAGAAAATAACATTTTGTTTGTTCCATTTTTTGAAATTCGCTTTTAACATTATCCGTCACAAACCTATTAGGTGGCTCTCTTCCATACGCAAGATTTGAATATTCCCAAGTTAAATTATTACACAAAGACGTCTTAAAAACACTTTTATCTTGGGGCGCAAAATTTTCAATCGGCTTTGACACGAAACTTGCATCTTGCTCCTTTAAATAAGCGTATTCAAGAAACGTATACTTAAGCCCTCCAATCCCATAGCTCGAAATACCAAACGGGACAGGGTGCGGGATACCACCGACCATGAAAAAAGGATTAACTACTTTCAGGGCAATACTGTTCGCAGGTAAATTATGCCCTTTGTCTTCTATCGGTATTTCTGTTAAGTTAGGATTTCCCGCCCATGTCTTGTAATATCCAAGAGGTCCAGCTAGCTTGTTAAAACCTTTCATTGCTCTTCCTTGCGGCGAAGGTACATTTGTGTCAATCAAGATTGGGAATGCATGAATAAATTCATGTGCAATTCCTGCATGACCGATCTGACTCAAAAACATAAAAGACACATTCGATGGCTGAAGCGGGGCTCTTCTATTGTCCCCTTCATATTGCCCGCAATAAGTATTTAAGCCTATAAAACTCTTATTTGCTTGTATTTTGACTATTTGGTTCTCTTTGTTAGCTGTATTGACCCAAGCTCTATTGTTCGCGATCAGGTGTGCTTCTTTATCAGGCCTGTAACCATTCTTAAATTTTCTGCTAAAATCTCTTTGTTGAGCGAAATCCACTGCCCCACAAATGAATATTTGTTGTTTTTGAGGTATAGATACACCTCCTTTGTTAACAAAATCTTTTACGTAGTTGGTGAGGATGTCTTTATAAACAACCGCTTGATTAAGAAAGTTTAACTCAAAATTGCCTACGTTAGTTGTTTCTATACTTGCGGGTATAATTGTAATAAATATCTTCCAGTCCCCATGTTCGTTAAGGAGGTCTTGAGTAGCAGCTGAATCAGTTTGGAAATCAAGCTCCCCATCCCAGCCATCTCGCGCATTCAGGGTTCTACCAGTTGTTGTTCTTGGTACGCCGCCATAAGATATCTGAGGAAGTATATTTCCTTGACTTAGTGTAAAACTCACTGAGTTACCTTGTATCTCTCTTTCTATACAATTATAACACGAATAAGTTTGTAATCTTCCAAATTTTGGGCTTGTAGTAAGCTGAAACCCTCTCACCATCAACGCAGCACCCGCTCCAGGGTTAATTTCTAATACCTTTGTAATTGGTCGGGGCTGTTTAAAGAAATCCCAAAGATTTTTGTTTTTGAGGATATAGAAGAATGTGTCGGGTTCGGGGTAGTGACTGCTCATTGTAAATTTTTATTTAAATATGTTATTTTCTCACTAGTATGTATCTATAATTATAATTATGATCTAGTCTTGTTTTATTTTGTTCTAATTCGTCATCAACAGCATCTGCCCCTACGCAGAATTCAACCTGTAAAAGCTCAGCATTAAAAAGTCTGGCTAAAGCATCATTCGCCTTGCCAAGCGCTAGTAGCCCTAAATTCTCATGATCAAACGATCTGTTAGCACTTATATAAAAGTTATAATTGGCGCGATTAACATCTTCGGTCATGTTTGCTATATAATTTTGAACTACTCCATCCTCTATAACGACAGACCTCTTACCCTCTAATGATATTTGATTTGTTCCAATGTTGCTCAGGTCTCCATAAGGGACGAAGCCAAAATATCTTAACGCCTGTTTAACAGATCTGTCAAACCCCTCGGCATAGGGTAAAATTTTATTTGGGTGGCATAATATATGTCTCAATTCTGTATCACCTGTTACTGTTTTAATGAGATATTTTTCTTTGGTGAAGGTCCTAATTTCACTATCATTTTCGATGTCTGACTCCAAGTTAAGTGTTTCAACGGTCTGGTTGCCAGGGTGGTAATGGGAAATACGTACGTCATCAAGGCCATTATCTAGTTGCCCATCATCAAATTCCACATAAAGCATCTTCATGGCTTCTTTGGTTACAATATATCCTGGGCTTTTATAGGTTTCTCCTTCTGAGTCGAGGCGGGTATAAAAATTTTGTGCTAAACCGTTTTTTTCATTATAAGCAAGCATTTCTCTATGTAAAGCTGGGTGAGGAACCTGCTGGTTTAGCGGGCCGCCCTTAACTTCTTCGGAAAAATAAAAATCATAGACTGGTTCGTCTATAGAATCTTTGCTGTACCCATCCGCAAAAAATATTGGGTTTGTTTTGGACATTGGTGCGCCTATTACATCTGGAATCGCGCTAAATTCTTTGTATTTTTGCAAAACACCCGCATCGATACAAAAAGACCTATCCCCGCCAAGAGATATCTCCCCCAAAGATGAGGTAAGCTCTGTAAATGACGAGCTTAAATTATTTGAAATAACTTCCTCATTCCAACCAAGACTCTCAAAAACTGCTGGATAAAATAGATTTTTTATCATATACCCCGAAGTTTGTTTGTCTAATTCCTCGGAGTCTTTGTTAATGTTCATTTTCAAACCCCACATAGCACCATCCAACCCACTCGCAGTATCGATGGAGCTTTGGGGTTTTCGTGCAAAAACATAAGGTCTACCACTAACGGTTGGATTTGCAGTCTCTTGGAGTACTTCGATAGTTTGAGCCGTTTCTGGTTTGAAGGATTGGGTAATTAAGTTTGAAAACGGCACATGTCTTATGTGTGGGCTTATTTCAGAAGAGGCGGCTTGAAACATTTCTGCTAAATATACATAATCTTCATCTGCTGAATAAAAATCAGCAATAATGCTTTGTATGCCATTATAAAAGTATCTAGGGTTATCGCTTAGACTGCTGCCACTAAAACCCGTAAGCTCAGCGCTTACAATATTACCCAAAAAGTCTGTTTGTATTGGTGTGTCGCTAAAATTTATTTCTGCGCTTTTACTTGCTAAATTATTAAAATATGGCAACTTAAACAAAACACCACAAGATGAATTAGGCTCAATAGTCACTAAATTAGAAAGGCTTGAGCCAGTAGAGGTTAATTCATAATATGATTCGAGTAGATCTATGGCATTAAAGCCCATATCACTAATTAACAGTTTTTGCTCCTCTGTTAGGGTTTTTTTAGTTATATTTAGTTGGCTCATTTTTATGTTACGGTTGTTCCTGACGGAATATAAATGTTAAAATCCTCAGATCTAAAATCAACCTCTAGACCAGTCACATCAAAGGAAATCGTGTTGTCGGTTTGTAGTTGAATTGGAGACTCCCCGCTTATACTATAAGTTGTTAGAAGATTATATGTTTCGCCAGTAGCATTTATTACTACATTCCCACCATACGTAATATCATAATTGTCGCTGTATGGTTGCCCAATCAATTCTACGAAATAAGTATTAGAATCACCCTCAAAATTTACATATTCTGGCAACAGTTCGAAGTAGGTGTTGAAAGTAACCAAGTTAGCAAATTCAAAATTCAAAAATAGACCACTTTTAGTTATTTCTTTCAGGTATGATTCTTTACCCAACTCAAGCAAAAGAGCATCTTCTTGCTCTGATGAATCAATTTTTATCCACCCGCTTTCTAGACCTATCGGGCTTATTCCTGATACATTTCCTGGATAATAATATCTGTTTTTATTAGCAGCAAAATAAGTGTTCAATCTAAAATATTGGTACCCATCCAACTCGGATATAAGATAACTTCGTGTTATAGTTTCCGAAGATCCCGCTACAGAAGCTTCGAAAACTTCCCAATCATCACCTAGTGATCTAATTGCCTCTATATCGAAAATTAAATTTTCCGTATTATCTATGGCAAGATCAAGTCTCAGTTCCCCATTATTAGTAATAGAGGGAGATAGGCTTGCTTGAAAGTTTGTTCTTATATCTGCGCTTCTTATAACCCAATTTAAATTCTCGTCGTTACCTAACTCTCTTTGCGCTCTTAAAGATTTTATATTACTGAAAGAAAAAGGGGAATTAGTTAATCCATCTGTATTTTGAATCCAATCTGTCGTTTGTAGTCTTAATGTCGCTGATTGGTTGATTCCCTCGTTTAACAAAGTAAATTCATATTTTTCAGGTATATCTGTAACTGTGTCACTATACAATTCAATAGCTAAGTTTTCATCGGGTTCATTTGCAACTTTATAAATTTTTCTAGCATTGTTGAATGGAGTGGTTATATTATCAAATTCTATTCCATAAACGACACCATAATCTAGACCCGAAAGGGTGAGTTCGTAGTGACCCAAGCTAAATGTTAAATCTTCGTCATATTCTAAAGTCTCTGTTATACTTTGGACTGTTGGGTTAGATCCTCCAGTGGTAGCATACACCAATTCGAATGTTTTGTCTTCCGATAGATAAGACATTTTATCGTTGTTGAAGTTTTCATAAAAATAAGTTTGATTTACTTCGCTTTCGCTAAGACCGTCTATAAATATGATCCCTTCTTTATGAGGTGGGGCACCATCCCGAGACGACCCGTCAGAATTAAATAAAATACTATCGTACCAATCAGCAGGGGCTAAATTGTGATATCCGCCGCCTTCCATCAGAACACCATCAACTATTGTACCTAATTTATCTTCAAATGGGTTAGATTCCGACGGTACAGAAACAACAATATCATTTTCCAAGTATGAAGATTTTAAATTGTTGTAATCTATGCTTGATTTTTCAAAAACAATATCTACGGCGGCTATTTTTAAATAATTATTGGAAACGTTTGTGCGATCCGCCTCTGAAGTTTTACCAATATCCATCATTATTCTATTAATAAATGTGGTTTCAGTAAAAATATTACCATTCTTCATTAGGGTGTTCGAGGCGTCTCCTTTTATTTCTCTAGCTACGTGATAATTAACATCAGAGTTTGATATCTTAACCTCGTCAGTTCCTATATCTGGTCCCGATTTTTTAATGCAATCTACTAAAAAATTATAACGTGTATCTATTAAATAGTTTGTATTATGTATAGCCTGAACTTGATCAGGGAAATCGTCAATGATCACAGCTGGCCCTACCTGGTTGTCGTTAAACTCACCAATTCTAATTAACGACCCAAGATCAAAAGGATCGAAACGGTCAAAAAGACCGTTGGAGCTACTATCAGATAACGACCTATTAAAAACACTGTTTATATCGTTTATCGCGGCGGCAGATGCTGCGCTGAGACTAAGACCATCGATAGTGCGGTAAAGAGCGGTTAAGTGAGCGTGTAACGAAGACAGGTTTGAAAAAATAAGAGATATGGGCTGTATCAAAGAATCAAATTCAAAGTGTTTGGGGTCTATGAATCTTTGAAGCGAATTAAGTGTAGTATCCTGATTTCTTATTGTTATGTAAGTGAGATTAAGATTATCTATATTTTCGCTAACTAGGGTTCTTGTTCTTTCTGAAATACTATAAGGCGGTTCAGTATCTATAAGAGTATTGCCTACCTCGTCTCTTATTTCGGCTCGTTCAAAATTGGATTCGTCGTAAAATTGAATATAAGCACTACCCGTCTCAGTGGAGGTCATATAAAAATCTGAGGCAGCCACTATGTTATTAGTAGAGCTGTCAACCTCTTCAGATTCCGCCAACTTATTGGAACCCGAGATCGACATCGCCGTATCACTTGTGTCTAATAAAAAAATATCGTCACCAGGATTTAGATCATCCAGTGTTACTTCTTCTGTATCGTATATATTTGGCATCTATTTTTTTAAAAAAGTTTTAACAAATTTTCCTTCAGTTGGTTGTCGGTCATTCTGTTTTTTTCTATAGTATTTGAAGAACTAATACGACCATGTATTGTATAAAACCTTATTAAATCAACATCGCTTTGGTCAAAGTGTCCATCTTCATTAATGTCGAAAGCGCTAGAACTAATACCGCTTTGAATGTACTCCGCTATTTCCTCATGACCTGTTCTAGTGCCAGGCGAAACTTCGAGCCCCGTTATTAGTTCTGATCCCGATATGCCAGAAAAATATCTTTCTAATAAAACTACATCAGGACTGTAATCGACACTGCCGTCGCCATTCATATCGAGACTAAAAGGCTGACTAGTTGGCTTAAACCCAGAAAATTCGAGATCCCCATTAATCAATACACCTATTTTTGTTATTGGTGTGGGAGTTATTTTTTTTGAGAAATTTTGCCCAAAAGAATAATACCCGTTTTCCCCACTAATTTTTTCGCTTACTTTGTTAATCGTGAAGCCCTCTAAAGAGTACTCAAATATAATTGGATAGCTTTCGTTGTTTGTGGGAATAAAACCAAGAGGACTATGTGTTTGGTAATTATTATTAACGCCAATTTCAACGGTTTTCGGCGCAAATTTTGTTTGTATATCACCCGAGCCATAAGAGTAAAAATTTTGGCTGCCAGAGTAACTTACATCAACATATTCTTTGTTACTAATAGATAAGTTGGGTGTAGCTCCAAACAAGTTGTCAGTTTTACCTAAATAACTATTTATGACTATTGGGCTTTCTTCTGTTTTGGCGTGATGTAAATTTACAGATTTTGAAGTGGACAACCCAGCACTGTCCAATAAATCAATTTTACCAAATTTTGGATAACACTCTTGCCCAGAAAATTTATATAAAAGATTCGATTGTTGGTCATAAATCCCCCAATATTCAGCCCCATTATTTTTGGTTATTTCTACATTATTGAAACTTCTCCAAAATAGGTTGTTATTTTTTATTCCAATGAATTCGTATTCAGCAGAAATTTCAACCGCATCTACACCGCTAATGGTTATAGTTTTGGGCGCATAATACACCAAATCACTATTAATGTCTCCTACAGAAAACTGAATAGAGGAAGCATCAAAGTCAGAAACTCCGTCTCTAGAGAATTCATATCTATCAAATACGTTCGAGCTGTCAATTTTAATTAGGTTTTCGACCGATATTTTTTTTGCGGTTCTGGTTTGCTTATTCATCAGCAAAACAAAATCACTGGGGTCTGCTACTAAGGATTCATTTAATTGCGATAGTTTTTTGGTTGCCATTTGGTATTGTTTACACCTAAAATCAAGCTTGATACTATCCCAAATCTATTTAAGAGTAACTTTTGATGATAGCTACTACGACACGATTAGAGATTATATCTTTTTTATACTTTTCGCACTTTCCACTTGGCGTTATGACTAGCATACCTTCAGTTGGGGTATGATTCTTGTATAAGATGTGGTCACCCTTATTTGCGTATATTGTTTTTTCGCTGGCAACCTCATGTTGCATATTTCCGTTCTCACATAGTATTTTGACGGCGTCTGTTTCTGGGGAAGCAAAAAGAGAGAAAGGGATCAGTAAAAAGAGTAGTAACTTGTTCATACTACATGATCGCAAAATCAACTCAAAAAAACATCGAGTAAATCACGTATTTTTTCATCTTTGTTTTCGTATTTTGTTGACAAAGCCCCAAAATGCCACATATTAACCCACAATGTTGAAAGAACAAATACTAGAACTAAAATCAAAAGGTTTGAACCAAAAAGACATAGCGGAAAAACTTGGCTGCTCGCCCTCCACAGTTTGTTGGCACTTAAACCCCGAAAAACAGCTAAAAAAATCTCAAGAAAGGAAGAAAAAGATTGCGCCGCACATTGTTAAGCTACAACGCAACATCTCTCGCTTTAATACAAACAAAACAAAAGAAAAACAAAAAAGAGAAACTAAAACGTTGACATTATCAGAGGCTTATGCCAATGTTCGTTCAAGGCTAAAGGATTATGCCAAAAAACATAAATCAGATACAGAAAGGACTAAAGTGGTAAACATAAAAATAGTAGCGGAAAAATATAACATCACAGAACATAATACTAAGATTATTTGCAGATACACGGGCAAACCGCTCGACTGGACTAGACCAGAAGAATTTCAAATTGATCATATTATTCCCCGCTCCAGGGGTGGAGACAATACAATCGAAAATTTACAAATCATTTCTAAAAAAGCAAATCAAGCAAAAGGCGACATGACTCATGATGAATTCATGGTATTTATGAAGCAATGCTTAAATTATTGCTCCGATAGCTCAGCTGGATAGAGCAACGGTTTTCTAAACCGTGGGTCGCAGGTTCAAGTCCTGCTCGGAGTACCACTTTAAAATTTACAACAGGGCCCTTAGCTCAGAGGAAGAGCAAACGACTCATAATCGTTAGGTCGAGATATCGTAATTCTCAGGGCCCACCATTTTTATCCTACTACCTTCCTACTGCATACGAGCAGTAATCAGAACCAACTAAGAAAGGTTTTAGCGACATTTACTATTGGAGCAGTCACCGCTTGCATTACTACAACTGGAGCTGGAGGAGCTTTTGGATACTGTGTCATATGATGCACATATGCCTGCTGCCAATATATAACAGCTTTAATATCTCCTCTATAAAATGCAGCATATACCTGCTGCACTATTTTATTATATTGGAGTTTCCACGTCGCTCTTCTTTGAATAAGTAACTCAGGCGCGGGTAGATTCATAAACACCTTTGATGTTTTCTCTAGTTCGTTAACTACTATATTTACACCTTTCTCAATATCCTCAGCAACGTGTTGAATTTCATGACTAACATCTTCTGCTGCATCGATAATTGGTTCAAGGTCTACAGTAACGTTTAAATCAAGTTCAATTCCAACTAATAGAGCTACTTCGCCTTCTACTCCAATAGTGAGTTTACCATCTTCAACTCCAAGTTCACCACCTATATCTGCTCCAATTTGCGCGCCAATACTAACACCTGCGCCCATATCTACATTATAATCATCATTGCCTATAGTCGCAGATGTATCTGCCCCAACACTAACACCAGCCACCGCCCCTGCTCTTATGTCTATACCGTCTTCACCTATTGTTGCTCTTGCGCCGACATACGCATCGGCATCAGCACTTACATTAGCCTCTGTAGCTACATCGACACCAGCAATTGATATTTTATTTTCTGCTCCAGCGCTTGCTGAGGCTTCTGCTTCAACTTCTGCTTTTACCAATAGATTGCTTCCATCAAAACCTGCTCCTGCATTAGCATCTGCCTCAACCTCCGCTTCTGCTTTAGCTCCGCCTCCGATTTCTATTCCTCCTCCTAAATCAGTATATGAATTTATATGAGCTTCTGCTCCAGCATTAGAAGTAGCATTTGCCTTAACATAAGTATCACCTTGTTCAGCATTAGCTTCTACACTAACAGTCGCTGTAGCTCCTTCAGTTTCATTACCAATTGAGGCAGTCTCTTCTATCTTTGTATTTTCTTTCATATAGTTTATTCTTGCTGGTTAGCGTTAATCTCTAAAGCACGAGCAATCTTTTGTACTTCGTATAAGTGTTTTTCTATATATTGCAGTCTCAGGTTTTGTTCAGCATCTTCAGGTAAAGCGCCAAGTTCGCCTCTCGGCCATTTAATACGAAACTCTGTATTCGCTTCAATAGCTACATCACGTATGTTACGATCATGTTCAAGCTGAGTAATTCTAGATGTAACATTGACATACCCAGTGACACTAACTGCTACTATAAAGATTAGAGCTAAAAGGTTGCGAAGTGGTATGTTTATATTGGTGTTTTCGTTTAAATCAACCATATAAACAATTACACTAATTTTTCTCTTGACTTTTGTTTGGCTGGCAATAAAATACTATTTCCACCAATTTAAAAAATATGAAACTAGCAACAGCAACATGGTGCGCTCCATGCAAAACATTAAAAGCCAGAATCGAAAGTTCTGGGGTAAAGGTCGAATTTAAAGATATGGATGTTGATCCCAATTTTTTTGCTCAAAATCACATTCGCACAGTACCCACGCTGGTGACGGATGACGGCGAACTTATTTTTGGGGCAAGCGCTATCGCGGAAAGGTTGGGCTTATGAAAATTCAACTAGACCCAGATGAAATAACCGTCTGCCAGATGATTGGCAGGATGAGATCCCTTATTGCTCGAAGTTCGGGCGTTAAGGACGCGAAGATTGGCAACCAAGACGGAAGCGAGGCCGATGTTTTGGGCATGATGGCTGAATACGCATTTGCCAAACTTTTTAATGTTTTTCCTGATTTGGGTTTAACCCCAAGGAGTGGAAGTGAAGACGGTACATACAAAGGTTACAGATACGACATCAAGTCTACAAAATACAAAAAAGGAAGACTTTTAGCCACAACAAAAGTAAATAACGATGTGGACATTTATATCTTAGCTATTGTAGATGGAAGCGAAATTTCATTCCCAGGTTGGGCTTTTAAGAAAGAGTTAATCAAAGATGAGAATTTGGCAGATCTGGGTCATGGCAAAGGATATTGTCTTGAGCAGTCTCAACTCAGGGTTTTTGCGCCTTAAATTTTTATGAGATATAAAATGGGAGATCCACACCCCGATAAATCTTTAGTTTTTTATAAATATAGAGGTGAAAAGGAAAGGTGGGTCTCTCATGAGTGGTTGCGCGAACAAAGGCTCAGAGCTAACAAGTCTAATCGCAAACACTACAACAAGGAAAAAGCATATTACATTGAGAAAGCTCAAGCAAGAAAAGGAAGAACCAAGGAAATCCTTCTTTCTGATTTTCACAAGAATGAAATTAAAAAAATATATGCCAGCGCCAAAAATAACCATGTAGATCATATCTTTCCTTTGGTTCATCCCCACTTTTGTGGTTTGCATGTGCCTTGGAATCTGCAAGTGCTTACGATTTTTGAGAATCTCTCTAAAGGTAATAAAGTCGAAGCTTGTTATTTTAATATACTAGGAGACGGTACATTAAGGTTTGAGAAAAAAGGGTTGTGATTTTTTTTGTTTTTTTTATTTGCCCGCAAGAAAGAAGTGCGCCTGTTTTCTGAGAAAGGTGGGGTGCTTGCGCGGACGCTCCGCCGTTGTTTCCAATCGTGAAAATGTGTTGGGAGATTGAAGAAACTCTCCCCCCCGCTTGTTCTGTGTTCTCTTGGGTCGCGTTTTTTGACAATGGGTGGGGGTGTATCCTAGAAAAATATTTTATTTTTTTTTCGATTAGGGGGTTGACTTTGGGGATCACGCCTATATACTGTAAGGCATAATGAAGAACACAGAAAAACTAATCGCCGAAGCAATCGACCACCTGACTCAGTGCAGCTACACACACAACCGCCTACTAGGTGAAACACCTAGCCGCCTCGCCTTAATCTTTGGCGAAAAAAAAGTTGAGATAATGGAAAAAAACTTTGCTACACGCTTGACAATCGCACAAAAATAACCATACTGTATAACATGATAACAAATAACACACCTACCTCCGCTACACTCGACAACGCTCAATGGGTTGAGATCTTACAGATCGATTCACTAAACGGCTTCGCCATCGTTCGCGATGACGATGGAGGCGAGATTGAAGTATCCCTCAACCGCCTCGACAACGTCGAGTAATCTAACCTCCAACCCTTACACACCATGGAAATCACAAAAGAAATTAAAGTCTCATCAATCCTAACCGAAGAAGTCTTACGTCAAAAAGATGAGCTTCTTGCTCAAGGCTTTAAACACGCCAACAATATCCACGTTCGCGGCGATTGTTATACAATGCTTTTCTTTAAAAAAGTTTAAAAAACTTTGCGATTAGCTTGACTTCCACCTCTCTCAACCTATACTGTAAGCATAATGAAAAACGAAAAACTACAAGACCTCTCGCGCCAATACTGGGATGCTCTCGACCGTCAAGATTATGAGTGGGCTGACTTCATCGACTCATGCTTAGAGCGTGAGGGTATGGAGCGTCTTCCTCTCGAACAAATCAAATAACCGTTAGACACTATGAAAGCATTCGATATCTTCGCAGTAATTCTCATCGCGCTCATCGCAACCATCACAGTCCTAACGGGCTTACGGTTAGACGATGAGGCACAGGACATACAGCAAGCGACGTGGCACATCGCTAACTGAGTTACCTAAGTCGTTGAATACCAACGACTTACGCGCGCGGGGCGGGCCTGGCCGCGTAAGTCCTTGATACTCAGGCACTTACGACACATCTAATAAAAATGCAAAAAAACTTAAAAAAGATTGCGATAAGCTTGACATTCCGACTCAGCCACCTATACTGTAGGTATGATTAAAAATAACACATACACAGTCACCACAGTCGAATTTTCTAGCACAGGCGAAATGCGCGAGCAGGTTCGCGACTTCCCCAAATGCCGTGAGGGTCTCATCGCCGCTTACGCTTTCGCTAATCCTTGCGACGAGTGGGCAATCTGGTTCGGCGACGAGCTGGTAGACGACAGCTGCTGCACCCCTGCTCACCTAGTGGTAGCGTAAACTTTACTAACGCAATAATAATTATGACATATAAAATAATCCGCTTCTTTTTCGACAGCTCACCCCGCACAATCCAAAAAGGCTTGACACTTGAGGAGGCTCAAGAGCATTGCCGCCGCGATGACACGCACGGTGACGGCTGGTTTGACGGCTACGAACGCGAGTGACGTAAGTCCTTGACAGTCAACGACTTACGCGGCCGAGGCCGCCCCGCGCGCGTAAGTGCTTGATACTCAACGACTTACGACACAAAAAAAACTTTAAAAAACTTAAAAAAACTTTGCGATAAGCTTGACTTTCGCGTTTCAGCCGCTATACTGTAGGTATGATAAAAATTAAGAATACTAAAGCTGAAACTCGCATCACTGAAACCATCAACGGCGTTACTCGCGGTTCTACGATTATACATGATCGCGACCTCTACGAAAAAGAGTTGTTCGCTCGCATTAAGAAAATCAACAAAGCGTTAGCAGAAGAGTGCTAATTCGGGTTGACAACCACACAAAAATAACCATACTGTAAGCATGATTAACTACCACAAACTACACGACCTCTCCTGCCAATACTGGGAAGCAATCGCCCGCCAAGACTACGAATGGTCTGATTACATTGACTGCTGTCTAGAACGTGAGGGTGTGGCTCGCCTTCCTCTCGAAGATTGCGAAGAGTCTATCCTCGACCTTTCTCCTCTCGAAGTAAACTAACCTAATAACGATTATGACAAAAGCAATACTGATTGACCCTTTCCTCCCCGCGATCTCAACTGTTGAGGTTGACGGGTTCGAAGATATCCAACGCATGATTGATTGCCGTTGCTTTACCTGTGTGCGCTTTCCCGATGGTAAGCACGTTGCATACGTTGACGACGAAGGTCTGATCAACAATACGCGAGTGGGCGTTAGGTTTATCGATAAGATTTATCCCGATGCTTTGGCTGGGCGTATTCTTATCCTTGCCGACGACGGGCAAGGCGGCGACGCTGACTGCGAGCTGACAGGCGCGGATGTCCAAGCGATGATAAAAGGAATCGTGGAATTCGGATAAAAAGCTTGACACCCGTAAGTTGCTGACTATCAACGACTTACGGGCGCAGGGCGGCCCTGGCCGCGTAAGTGCTTGGTATTCAACGACTTACGACACAAAAAAACTTTAACTTTTTTTAAAAAAACTTCGTGATTTAGTTGACAGCACCAAAAAATCTGTCATACTGTAAGCATAATGAAAAACACGGATAAATTAATTGCTGAAGCCATCGACCACCTAACGTATTCTAGCTACGCGCATAATCGCGAGCTTAGCCCCGAGATCGAACCTACTCGCTGGGGATTGATCTACGGCGCGGAAAAAGTCAATTTGATGGAAAAAATATTCGTAAAGTCATTGACAGCCAAGCAAAAATAAACATACTGTAAGTATATAATTCTGAAACGTAAATAAAAACAAAAAAGAAAATAT
>Ga0255773_10001430_pt1 | contig 24140 bp, 19 predicted proteins | sample 011ome_17_FD_179971 | JGI IMG/M metagenome (GOLD analysis project Ga0255773, IMG submission 179971) | Coastal salt marsh microbial communities from the Groves Creek Marsh, Skidaway Island, Georgia - 011502XT metaG (version 2) | ecosystem: Environmental > Aquatic > Marine > Intertidal zone >...
TGGATCGACTGGTCCTAGTGCATATGCCGCTTGTTATACAAACGTTATGGTCAATTGGAAACTCGCTAATAACGTTTCCGCAGAGATTTCTCTAGAGACCCTTTCAGAAGTTCATGATTTAGCATTGTCTCAATTAATGTCTAATTGGATTTAATACAGATGGCATCACCTTTCCCAATTAGTCCGGAAAATGGGGATACATATACTGCATTTGGCAGGACGTATGAATATTCTTCATTGAAAAGTGCATGGCATCCGGTTTCTATCGCTCCGAAAACATCTGAGATCATTGGAGTAGACCAATTTGAAACTCCTGATGTGGGAGATATATTAGTCAGCGATGGTACATTGTTTACCAAGTCGACTCCTAATCTTCCAAAGATATATCCGACTATTGCAGAACTTCCTCTATCAGGAAATATCGTGGGAGATATAGCAGTAGTTTCCGAAAATAATCGTGTATATATTTGGACAGGTGGTGGATGGTTTTCAGTAGCATTGATTAATACATCTCCAACAATCACGGTTGGTCCAAATGCAACGTATACACTGAATAACGACGGAACTCCTACAGTGATTACACTGGCTGCGGTTGATCCGGAAGAAGTTCCTATCGCATGGACATATTCGGTTACATCTGGTTCTTTAGAAGATACGACAGTTACTAATGATGGCCCTGAATTTACAATTACTCCTGGAACAGTTGCAGCAACATTCGATCTAACGTTCACGGCATCAGATGGCATCAATCTAGCTCAGACATCAGCTAGTTCATTTACTCTGTCATTTGTTCCTGACTGGTCTTCTGGTGGTACACAAGAATCGGTTATAGCTACTAGTGTGGCTGATGTTTATCTAGCAGAAGCTTCAATAAGTGATGACGGTACAATAGCTGTTGTGGGTTCTACATCCGGTGATGATTCTATTAGAACATTTCGAGTTTTTACAAGAAGTGGATCAACTTGGTCTCTTGCATTTACAGCCACGACTCCCAACATCATTGCAGAACGGTATGCAGAGTCTGTTTCTATATCCGGTAATGGAACTACTATAGCGGTATCCAGATCAGGTGATGATCGTCCAGGTGGTAATTATGGATCGTTTGAAATCTGGACAGGTTCTGGATCTAGTTGGAGTTTACAGAAAACGATAAATGGCACATTCTCTTCATATTTTGGACATCGTCTTAAACTAAGTCAAGATGGTCAACGTGTACTGGTTGGCAGTATGTCTAATCCTAAATTTCTATCGGTATATCAGAAATCAGGATTAAACTGGAACTTGAGGGGTGACACAAACACTGCATACCCTCCTGGGCAGTACGAATACGCACATGCGTTATCTGGATCATCTAACCTTGATGTAATTTGTTGTCAGTATCAAGATGCGGCTAGCAGTGGTACTAGGTTTGTTATCTTTGAATGGAATGGTTCCTCCTATCAATCAGTCTACAACGTAGCAGGATCATTTAATTTTGGCTTTGCGAATGCGGTTTCTCCAGATGGTGCCCGAGCGATATACAGCAATGGTAGTTCAGTCTACACAGTAGTGCGAAACTCTGCTCTTAATTGGTCTGCTGGTTCGACAGTTTTAACTTCGATTATTACAAATCCAGCTAGGTTTAAATTCTCTAACGATTCTGATGGAGACGATCTTGTATTAATAACTGGCGCCGCCTATGACCTGAATCCGGTAGTGTATAAATTCAATCGTGGATCTTGGGGTGAGGGTTATGGAACTCTTCAAATCCAAGGGTGGCAAGGTTCGAAGTCCATCTACTATGCTGATATTAGCTATGATGGAAAATATATTGTTCTAGTTAATACCGGAGATACCAGATCAGGAGTCCAATACAATTCTGGTGCTGTGTATTTCTTTAAAGCTAATTAAAATAGAAAGAGCATAAAATGGCATTTCCAAGTAATCCAAGTGACGGCGATACATATATCAGATATGGTAGAACGTATGAGTATGAAGCAGCTCTATCGATGTGGAAAGTTAAACAGAGTGGAATTCAACTAAATGAATTGTCCGACGTTGACGTTGATACAACAACTCCAGCCGTCGGGGACACGTTGGTCTGGTCTGGAACTAAATTTGTACCAGACGAAATAAATCTACTGTCTGTGTATCAAAGTGAATTGCCGTTGGCTGGTAATGTCGCTGGTCAAATGGCGTATGTCACAGATACTTCCAGATTGTATATTTACACCGGCGCTGGATGGTTTAACGTTGCACTTGTTAATACCAATCCAACAATTACAGTTGGTCCGGATGGAAGTTATGCATTCGCAACCGATGGTACACCGATCGTATTAACATTAGAAGCACAGGATCCGGAAGAAGTTCCTATCGCATGGAGTTATGTTGTCACATCAGGCGCATTAGGCAGTACTGCAACAGTTCAGCAAGAAGGTAACGTATTCACCATTACACCTAGTACTGATGAAAATGATGCTGGTGATTTTAGTATTACCTTTACGGCATCAGACGGCGTTAATCTAGCGACAGCGGTAAGTTCGTTTACATTAGCGTTTGGCACTGATGATCAATATTATAACCTTAATTCACTCTTACTAAAATCTGGATCAACCGCTGGATTAAATAATACTATATTTGTTGATGAGTCTACCAATGGCCTTACGGTGACTCCTAATGGCGATGTATATCAAGGATCGTATAGTCCTTATTCACCTGCTGGATGGAGTGCATACTTTGATGGCACTGGGGATACTTTAACTTTAAGTGCGGATGCTTTTGCGTTTGGTTCTGGAGATTTTACCGTAGAATGGTGGATGAATCCAGCTGCTGAAATGAAGGGTGTATTCAGAAATACAACTTATGCTAGTGCTGGAGCAACTCCTGGAATATCTGCATATAAACTTACTACAGATGTATTATATGTCTATGTAGCTAGTGTTGGATCATCTGCAATTTCTGGAGTACCACTAAATGCGTGGACGCACATTGCAATAGTTAGAAGTTCTGGAACAGTATCAGTTTATGTCAATGGAACTTTCAATCATTCATTTAGCTCGTCAGGTTCCGTTAGCACTGGAGAAACAGTAAGAATCGGCGAGTGGCGCAACTCAACAGAATATTTTACAGGATATATTTCTGATTTTAGAGCAACTAATACGGTTGTATATACTTCAAACTTTACACCTACAGAAAGATTGACTAATATCTCCGGTACATCATTACTTACTTGCCAGTCTCCTATCTTTATTGATAATTCAACTAATACTTACACCATCACTAGAAATGGTGATACGAAGTTGTTACCATTATCACCATATCTTCCATCTGAACAATACGATCCAACCATTCATGGTGGATCAGCATACTTTGATGGTAGTGGGGATTGGCTCGATACCAGCACAAGCTCAGCGCTTACATTTGGAACAAATGATTTTACAATTGAGTTTTGGGCGTACTTTACTTCAATTTCAGCATCTACCCCTAATTTGATTGACATGCGAGGAGCATCCCAACCTTCGGTGAGACCTACAATATACTTAAACAACGGTACTCTCAGTTATTACACAGATGGTGCTAATAGAATGACTGGAGGGGTGTTGAAAGCTAATAGATGGTATCACATTGCGTGTACTAAGAATGGAACCGTCACTCGTTTCTTTGTCAACGGTGTACAAACAGGCACTTTTAATGATTTTGCTAATTATACCTGTGATAAGGTTAGAGTCTTTGCAGATGATACTGGGGGTGGTACAGCACAAGCTGGATATTGTAGTGATGTAAGAGTAATAAATGGTACTGCACTATACACTTCTGACTTTACTCCTCCAACACAATCATTAACAGAGGTTTCTGGTACATCGTTATTATTAAAAATGAATAATGCTGGCATCTATGATGAGACGGCTAAAAATAATATCCAAGTAATTGGTGACGCCACTACATCAACAACACAGACAAAGTATAGTGACACATCTGTTTATTTTGATGGTGCATCCGATTGGATTGATCTGTATTATTCAGAAAACTTAATACTATCAAGTGCCTTTACAATTGAAGCATGGGTATTTCTCTCGTCTTCTCAATCTAATCAGACGTTAGTTAATATGGCACTGCCGCATAATACTTTAGTAATTAGTTTAAATAGAGGTGGATCAGGGAGGACATACGTTTACATTGGTAACGGGTCCAGCTGGACGGGAGCTCCCGCTATCAATAGTGGTAGTGGTAATACCATCGCGATTAATCAATGGTATCACGTTGCACTTACAAGTGATGGTACAACTTTGAGATTATTTCATAATGGTATAATAGTCGGAACCAGCGCAACCCTTCCATCCGGCTTTCAAGGGTATGCCAGAATTGGTGCTATCAACACCGGCAGCGCTTCGGAATATTTCAACGGATATATGGAAGACTTTCGTATCACAAAAGGTGTCGCACGTTACACCGCTAACTTCACGCCGCCAACAGCACCACTTGGTTTCAGTAACGCAGAGTAAGATTATAATCATATAAATAATACAGTACTAAGATTCACTTGGAGTATCTCTAATGTCATTTCCATCCAATCCAAATGATGGTGATTCATTCACCAGATTTGGTAGATCATACGTTTATAACTCTGCTAAAAATAAATGGGGTCCAGCAATTCGGTTTAGCAGTGCGGCGCTGACTTCGCTTAGCTCAAACATTCTTCCAGCTACTTCGGGTGATGTTGACATTGGTGCTACTGATAAAAGAATTCAAGATTTATATCTGGAACCAGACTCTACGATTTACATCGGTGATAGAGTAGTCTCAACGGAAAGTTTTTTGAATTTCGATTTGAATGTTTCTCCAGAAGTATTGGAAATTCAAGTTGATGCTCCAGATGCTGGACATGGTCCGGATTGGTTATGGACATGGACAACTTCTGCGTTACCATACGCTCGTATTGATATAACAAACTCAGCGCAAGTTAGTGTCCCATTATACAAACAAGGTACGTACACAATAAACAACTTCGCCAATGAAATTCATGGCGATATGACCCAGACGCATAGTATTAAGTTGAAGTGGATCGAAGGCGCTGGTGATGATAACCTAATTGATTGGGTTACTTATGCCGATGCTACAGCATCTCATCCTGATATTAATGGAGGAAACTCTACCTCTGTAAAACGATTGACGGTTAATGTACCAGAGAATATCGTTCTACCAACTTTAGTCGCTCCGAGTGTCTCATATAACGTTGGTGCCGTTTCTGGTGCATTTACGTTCACGGGAACCAATATGGGTAACAATATTGAACTTGGTCCGATGTACGAAGGTGGAACATATACATTCATTCTAGATGGAACTGTCGCAGGTCACCCATTCTACTTAACAACAGACAACGGCACTAACTTTGTATCAGAATCATATTTCGGCGAATATACGACCGGAGTGACTGGATCACGCAACGACTCCGGTACAGTTGTATTCACGGTTCCTGTTGGCGCTCCACGGACATTGTATTATCAGTGCGGCGTTCATGGTGCGATGCGTGGAGTTATTACAACAAAGCCTCTTGCGGTTGATGTTAATAATAACGGAAACTACGTTGTCTATGCACAGCATTCTCAAGAAGGACACGTTACACCAGTTGAAATTAGACCAGTTCCTACTCTAACGAGCCAGATGTGTTTGGTATATGACGCAAATACAAATACGTTTGTACCACAAGACTTGGCGACATATGTCGAACGTACACCAGCATTTAAAAATAAAATCCAAGAAGTCGCCGGAACCGCAACATTGATCGCTCCAGACGGAACCTCAATCGTTGCTAGCGTCCAGGTAATTGCAGACGCATCATACCTACCGTATTCTGGTAATATTGATGGAGACATTGCATATACTCAAGATACTCAAACATTATATATCTGGGACCAGTCAGCATATGCATGGGTGTCAACTAAAGGCGACAGCGGCGGAGGTGGCGGAGGAGGTGGTGGTGGAGATATTCCTGAAATTTCAGGTTCTACCACTGTGAATGAATTATCAACTAATACGTATACTATTACAAATTATGATGCTAATGCGGCTTATATAATTACTATATCGGGTGGTTCATACACAAGAGATGGTGCAACGATCAGTTGGACATTTCCATCAGTGACAGCTGATACAGCGTACTATTTAACAGCACTGACTGTATCTAATGGTGTAATATCACCATTACAGACATTTAATGTAACTGTACAAAATGTAATAACAGTGGCAGATACGGCAATTATAGTAAGTGATTTTTCAGCAACAAGTTCAAAAGGATGGTATTAATAATGAAGGCATATTCAAGAGATAGCAAATACATTAGTGAAAATTTTGAACAAGAAGAAGGTGACGGTGATTGGGTAACACAAACACCTACAATAGAAACTACGCTAGAAAAAATATCTATACACTCTGATACTACTGCAACCCAAATTGTGACTTATGACAAAGATTCAGTTGCAATGGAAGTCGGTGATAAGTTACTAGTAAATGATGGAGGCGTATGGAAAGAAATTACAATTGAAAACATTACTTATTCTGCTGGCGCAAGCACGATGAGTGTAAATGACACTTTTTCATACAGAAGCTCCTCCACAAATTCATCACCCCTGATGTCTGCATTAGGATATAACCCTTCTGCCACTAAGTATAATTCCGGCCATGGAAGTTTTTCTCCGGACGGGTTGCGATGCTGGATTACAACTAATGAGTCGACATACCAGTCACTAGTGCAGTTAGATTTATCTACACCGTATAATTTAAGAACGATAGTTGGTAAGAATAGTCTTCCATATGTGTATGCTAATGGCGCCAGCTATGGTAATGGGTTTTTCTTTGCGAATAAAGGGAAATATCTTTTTACCAATGATACTCCGAGTGGAGCGTATTTACGCCGCTACTTACTTGCTACCCCATATGATATAACTACTGCATCTCGTCCTAGTCAGCAGTATAATCCTAACGCCATGGAAGGCGTAAGTTATTCTTTTAACGGCGGCGCATTCAATGATGATGGTACAAAATTTATACTTAAACAATTAAACACTGTGTTCTATGGTACTACAGCTATACCATTTAATATCAGCTATGCAACAGCTGTGTATAATTATGGCAGCTATCCCCATACCCTATCATTCACGCATGATGGAAAATACATGGTTGAACTTGATGATGATACTGCTACATATTCTAGTGCATTTTTTAAAGTATTCGATATGTCAAACGACCCGTGTAATCTAAGTACGGCTGCAGTAACAACTAATTATGTGACGGTTAATCCAAGCTATTGGTTCAGTACTGGTAACAACACATATTCAAAACTTATTATTTCACAAAATTTAGAACAAATCGTTATTGTTCCGCAGGGATATGCTACTCAAGCATTTCACTCACTAACAACTACCCTTGGCACAAAAACGACGATTGACATAAGTACTCAAGGATTAGTTAACCCACCGACGGATGGCGATGTTTATCTAGCAACTAGGCCTACTTTAAAAATTGCAGCTTCACCTAGAACAGAAGCATTTACATATAATCGACAATTAGTACATACTGATACGACTACAACTTCTTCTAAAATTCATTATGAAAAATCAGGTCTTTTAGCTTCTGGTGACACTGTGTTATTTGACAATGTGAATTCAGTACAATTGACTTCAGTTACTGAAACTACATCAGATGCTACGCTTACCAATTCAATGAAGTATGCTGGTCAATACGCTACTGGTAAGTCGATGATTAATAATCATAATGAAGGGGGATGGGGCCCTCACTTTCAATTAAGCACTGATGGTAACCGATTATTTGTTCTTCAAGGAGCGTCTACTGCCGGAACTTCTTACGATTCCGGTATACACATTTACGACTTATCTATTCCATGGGATATTTCTACTGCAACTTTATCCGGAGTAAACGAGAACAGGCATATATTTGACTGGGCAAATTTGATGACTGAGAGTAGTGCATCACTACCTTCTTATACTGTCGCAGCTGGCCCGGTGTTTGGAAGCGGCAGTCAATACAATTCATGTGGATTTCAATTTTCCCCCGACGGAACTAAATTGACGGTTGGATTAGTACTGAGTACCTCGTACCCTCAGCTACGGGTTATTACTTTTACATTATTAGATCCATGGAATTTATTTAGTATAATTTCAGTAACGTACCCTGCTGTAGCATACACAGGTTCTACTACTACTACTACTTTTTGGAGAGATATATTTTTTAATACAGACGGTAGTCAATTGATATTGGTCGACGACGCTAATTCATACACCTCATCGGATTTGAAATATCATCCATATCCTACCTCTACTCCATGGGATGGCGCTGGCGCCGTGCCATCAACGGCCAATGACACTTCTTCAATGATCACTTTAAGCTCAGGTAGTACTGCCAGACTAATTACTCGATTTACTCCAGATGGTAAACGACTAATTTCACTAGGTTATTCCACCACCTCGAACGACATTTTAAATGGTATGTATGCTAATCTTGCTCCAAATTCCTATAATAATATTTCTGGGTCCGGGTGGCCATCAAGTGGCAGCTGGACTACCTTTGCATATCAGTCATGGTGGCCTAGTAGCATAACGAGTAATTTTACAGGTCAGGTAACAGATCATCGATTTTCTCCTGATGGAAAAAGATGGTATATCATGATGAATAATGGTACAATACATCAAATAGATGGGAATTTTAATGTTGATCCAGGAGTGATGTACAATATCACATATCCGACACAATCAGTCGCTCCGACAACAATTCACATACCTGATCAGAGTATAGAACAATCATTAACATTTGGTGCTCCGACAAGCATTAACTCCAGTTATGGAAATGTGGTATACACTGGATCACAAGAAAATATTTCCGGGACACGATCAGTTAGATTTGAATTAGATGGTCCTACCTCAATTGATTTTCAGATTGATACAGTCAGAATAGATTTGGAAAAGGGTGTATAATATGTTAGAAAAGAATTTAAAACTTGTTAGACCGAATATGTATAAATCGGTAACCACGTTCAGCGAAGAAACGCCAAAAGGCTCAAAGGCGACAAGAGCAGAAGCGATATACACAACTACCGTTACACACAATGATAAAGTATATGATGCTGATGAGCAAAGTATGAACCGTATGGCCAGATATTTACATGTCGCGGCTTATGAGTTTACATCTGCTATTAGTTCTGGTACAGAAGCTGCTGATGCGTTCGCTTCTACATACACCAACGTAACAATTGAGTGGAAGCTGGCGGATAACTCTACCGCTGTTATTTCTGTTGAAGATCTTGCGGAAATTTATAAACTAGCTGTTGTTAATATGAAAGAAATTTGGTTATCGTAACTTACACAAAGGTTCTTCGGAGCCTTTTTTAATATTCTAAATCATATAAATAACACTATAGAGTAAAATCATAGTGTTATTTTTTAAGCGGAGACTGCATGATTGCACAAAATTTAAAGGTTGTATTGGCAACTACATTCCACCTATATCTGAAAGCCCATAAGTTTCATTGGAACGTAATCGGTAGTGATTTCGCACAGCACCATGAATTTCTCGGAAAAGTCTGGGAAGAACTATTTGCTTCAGTGGACACTATCGCAGAAACCATTCGCACAAGAGGCGACTTGGCTCCAGGTTCATTTCAAGAGTTTCTAGAGTTAACTGCATTGGAAGATGATGTGGATGAGTTGACGTCTGCTCAGGTTATGTTTGAGAGATTGCTCTCAGATAATGAAAAGACTCTGGCGGTTCTTATAGATGCATATGCTGCGGCAGAATCCGAAATGGCATTTGATATCAGTGATATGATCGCAGGACGTATCGCAGCACACCGTAAACATGGATGGATGATTTCATCTTTCCTAAACAAACAGGCGATGTAATATGGCACGACCAACTACAAGAGAAGAACTAATCACATACTGCTTACGCAGATTGGGTGAACCAGTTATCGAAATCAACGTTGATGAAGATCAAATTGATGATCGGATTGATGATGCACTACAGTTCTATCAAGAATATCACTCGGATGCTGTTCAAAAGGTTTATCTGAAACACATCGTTACTGCCGATAACAAACTCAATGGATGGATTCCGATCACCGATGGAACTATCTTTGTTACCAGAGTTCTTCCACTCACCGGAACGCTATCTTCTGGCGGTATGTTCAGTGCAAAATATCAGATGTATCTTAACGACCTATATAATGTAAACTATATGGGTTCTATGATCAACTATGCACAGACCATGCAGTATATGGACATGATCAATACTGTTATCAGTGGTAGTGGCACGGAGATCACACACTTTAACCGACACCTTAATCAGTTACATCTTCGTGTGGACTGGAACGAACTTAACGTCGGGGAATACATAGTAGTTGAGGGGTATCAGATTATCGATCCGGAAACTTATGCCGATGTATATGATGATATGTTTTTGAAACAATATGCTACTGCATTGATTAAACAACAATGGGGCGCTAACCTAATCAAGTTTGAGGGTATGGTACTTCCAGGAGGCGTTACTTTAAATGGTCGCCAGATGTTTGACGATGCGACTAATGAGATCGCACAGATCAGAGAACAGATGCAGTTATCATATGAGATGCCGCCGATGTTCTTTGTGGGGTAATATTTAATGCCAACCAATGTATTTTTTAGTAGGGGTGTAACCGCCGAACAGAGGCTCTATGAAGATATCATAGTTGAGTCTTTGAAGATCTACGGCCAAGACCTTTACTATATCCCTCGTGTCATTGTCAGGGATAATGTTCTCAATGATGTCGCTACGAGTTCATTCTATGATTCGTATGCGATTGAGATGTACATCTCTAATACCGATGGGTTTGAAGGTGATCAGACAATCATGTCTAAGTTTGGTCTGGAGATCCGTGATCAAGCGACATTCGTTGTTGCACGCAGATCTTGGGAAAGGTTCGTTGGTTTATATAATAATAACGTCAACAGTATTCGCCCACTAGAAGGCGACTTGTTATATTATCCTCCAACTAAATCGTTCTTCGAAATTAAATTCGTAGAACATGAGAGACCATTCTATCAACTCAATAACCTTGTAGTATATGAACTACAATGCGAATTGTTTGAATACTCAGATGAACGTTTCGATACTGGAAATCCTGATATCGATGCTATTCAAACATACAATGCGATTTCAACGGTCATGTCAATATCAGACCAACGTGGTACTGGAGAACAGTTGCTAATTGGTGAACAAGTTGTCCAAGGGCTGGCGGATGGTATATTCATGTATGCGGAGGTCGTCAATATTCAAGCACAAGATGCTGATGTGCCCAATGGAATACCAGAAGGGTCTCAGCTGTTGTGGGTTTCTAATATAACTTTCTCTGACAATCAGTTTCATGAGATGCAAGAGGGAGTTCGTGTAGTCGGACAAACTTCTCGTTCAAGTTGGATGGTCAATCGTATATACGATATAGATGATACAGATGTTGACTACACCTTCCCACAGAATCAACAGACACAGAACAGAGAATTCGAGGTTAATGCGGATTCAATTATCGACTTTAGTGAGAGTAATCCGTTCGGAGATCCGAGTATTGCATATGGAGGAACTGTATTTACATCAGCGGTTTCTGCCTTAGGCGACACTCCTCTACTAGTTGTATCAATAGATACAGAAACAGTTGATAATACACTAATTACTGCAGATAGGGAATAATAGAATTATGGCAAAAGAAACAATTTTTGTAGGATCTTTACCGAACGACGGAACTGGAGATACACTACGTGGCGCAATGATTAAAGTTAATAACAACTTTAGTGAACTATATAATCTTCATGCCGGGGCGTCTAGCAACTTCACTATTCCATATGGAGATGTTGGTCCAGTCATCGGTATAAATGGAGAAGAATTCACGCATAATGATCAACCAGTAGAATTCACATTAACTACCACATCAGACGAATACCAAGAAATTCAGATCAGATTATCTGCACCATCAGTACTTTTGTCTGGCGCTCAAGGTCCGGTAGTCATTCAAAGAGTAGTTGATGGTACGGCAACAGATATCTACGGATTCATCGTATCGTCAATTGACAATAGTTATCATGTGATATACGAAGATACGCATGGTCAAGATGTTGGTACAGAAATCACGTATAAGTTATTCAATAGAACTGGCACAAATGGAACTGCGGGTACAGTACAATTCGTGACTACGTATGGATTCCAATTCGGCGGAAGAGAAATCTAATGTTTGGCGGACACTTTTATCATGGAACGATACGTAGGTTCGTATCTGTATTTGGATCATTGTTTAATGATATTCGAGTAATTCGTACTGGAGGGTCTTCATTACGTGTTCCGCTTGCATATGGGCCGAAAGATAAATTCTTAGCTCGTATCGATGAGCAGACCGATCTGGAAGCTCCGAAAGTTGCTATTAAATTACCAAGGATGTCATTCGAGATATTGAACATCTCTTACGACACTCAATCAAAACTCAATAGAAATAATAGAATACTTTCAAATGAAAGCATGTTCTATACTTATGCACCATATAATATCTCACTAAGTTTGAGTATTATGGCAAAGAACCAAGATGATGCGCTTCAGATATTAGAACAGATCGTCCCATATTTTCAGCCAGAATACACCATCACGGTTAAAGAGGGATTCTCAGATCTAGTTAAGACAGACTGTCCTATCACGTTATCTTCCATAGATATGTCTGAAGACTATGAAGGCGATTTCATGTCACGAAGGGCGATCATATATACACTTTCGTTCGACGCCAAAGTTAGGTTCTATGGTCCAGAGCGTAAGACTGGTGTTATTAAGAAAGCTATTGTCAATACTTTGGATACGATCAACCCCAATGGATATGAGACACAAAGTGTGGCGGTTATTCCTAAGACATCAAATGCTGAAGGTAATTATGAAATTGAAGAATCAATTAGTTTCTTCGGGTTGACAGGCCGAGCGGTTCTAGAGCTATATTCAGCAGAACAATCTGGCAATGGAATATCCTTTATAAAAGGCGAAACGCTAACTGGAGCTAATAGTGGAGCGACTGGATACGTCATTAAGATCGAAGAAAATGTCATAACTGTAGTAGACATCGCAGGACTCTTCGAGCTAAATGAATCTATCGTAGGAGCTACATCTGGCGCTCAGCGAATGATCTCTACTCCATCACACTTCTATTAATATAATGAGTTATACTATGTCTAATAAATCTGATGAACTCTTGTCTAAAATGACAAAACATATTCCTCAAGAGGTTGCTGAGCGTAACAAATCAGTAGCGGTTTCCACCAAAGCTGCTACTGACGAGTCTATGGAAGATGTTAATGATGATTATACATACTCCAGAGATACGTATAAAAAGTTGGTAGATAAAGGTCAGGATGCGATCGATCATATGATGGAACTCGCCATTCAAAGTGACCATCCTCGTGCGTATGAGGTTCTTGGTGGAATGTTAAAGAATGTGTCGGATATGACCGATAAACTTATGTCGCTACATAAGAATGTGGATGCTGTTAAAACTAAAAAGAACGATAATAATAGTGGTAAAGCATCGCCTCCAGTTGCTGGGCAGATAACCAATAACAATGTGTTTGTTGGATCTACCACAGACTTACAACGATATATAATCGCTCAGCAGAACGCACAGGTAATTGATAATGAGTCTAACGACAATAAAGAATAATGTAGATGGATACCTTGGCAATCCTAATGTAAAGCGTGATGGTGTAGAGCAGACGTTTACTAAATGGGAGCTGGACGAGTATCTACATTGCATGAACGATCCGGAGTACTTTGCAACGAAGTACATTAAGGTTATCAACCTTGACAAAGGTCTGGTTCCATTCAATCTATATCCATATCAGGGTAAGATGTTTCAACACTTCAATCAGAATCGATTTTCGATCGTGTTGGCGTGTCGTCAGTCCGGGAAGTCCATTTCTTCTGTGGTATATCTTCTATGGTACGCAATATTCAAACCAGAGCAGACCATCGCTATTCTTGCAAACAAGGGAGCGACTTCTCAAGAGATGCTATCTCGGGTGACACTTGCACTTGAGAACCTTCCGTTCTTCTTGCAGCCAGGATGTAAAGCACTGAACAAACGTTCCATCGAGTTTAGTAACAACTCCAAGATTGTTGCATCCGCTACTTCAGGGTCTTCCATTCGTGGTATGTCCGTTAACCTATTGTTCCTAGACGAGTTTGCATTCGTTGAGAATGATGCTACGTTTTACACTTCTACATATCCTGTCGTATCTTCTGGCAAGACCACACGTATTATCATTACATCTACTGCGAATGGAATCGGTAATGTCTTCCACAAGATCTGGGAAGGCGCAGTGCAAGGAACCAACGAATTTAAACCATTCCGTGTCGACTGGTGGGACGTTCCTGGTCGCGACGAGGAGTGGAAGAAACAGACTATCGCTAACACATCAGAGTTACAGTTTAATCAGGAATTTGGTAACACTTTCCATGGATCAGGTAATACGCTCATTTCCGCAGAAGTACTGCTTAATCTCAAAGCTAAGATACCCATTATGCAACAGGGCAATGTTAAGATGTACGCCAAACCTGATCTGGAGCATAATTATCTGATGTTCGTTGATGTCGCGAAGGGTCGTGGGCAAGACTATTCCACATTCAACATTATCGATATCACCGAACGACCATTCAAACAAGTGTGTGTTTTCCGTGATAACATGATATCTCCGTTGTTGTTTCCTGATATGATATATAAGTGGGCGAATCACTTTAACAAAGCATATGTCGTTATCGAAAGTAATGATCAAGGGTCTGTGGTATGTAATGGACTATATTATGAACTAGAGTATGAAGAAATGTTCATGGAGTCTACCATCAAAGCTGGTGGATTGGGATGTACCATGAACAAAAAGGTAAAACGTATTGGATGCAGTAACATCAAAGATTTGATAGAACAACATAAACTCGAGATTGTTGATGCTGACACTATCATAGAAATGTCGACCTTTGTAGCTAAGGGGTCTTCATATGAAGCGACTGATAACAGTCATGACGATCTGATGATGAACTTGGTTCTATTTGGATGGTACTCTACAACACAGATGTTCCTTGACGAAACTGATATTAATGTACGGCAGATGTTGTTTGCCGAGAAAATGTTATCTATTGAAAATGATGTACTGCCATTCGGAATCATTGACGATGGAAGAACCGAAACAGTAGAAGAGGTTTCTGAGGTCGTAGGCGGCGACAGATGGTTTTCTGTAAATCGGGATAATATATTATAAATACGTAAAATCGGAATTTTATAAATATAAGTATTGATGAACAAACCGTATCATGAGTACTCATAATTTAACCCTTTGCAAAGGAAACCGACTATGGCTTTTCAAGTATCTCCAGGCGTTGCGGTCAAGGAAATTGACCTAACAAACGTAGTACCTGCCGTATCCACATCTATTGGTGGTATCGCTGGTGCATTCAACTGGGGTCCTGTCGAACAGATCACAACCGTAGGTTCAGAAAAAGAACTTGCCTCGATCTTCGGGACACCAGATAACAACACTTTCTCTTATTTTCTAACTGCTGCATCATTCCTGAAATATGCTGGCGCATTGAAGGTCGTTCGTGTAGCTTCTGGCCACACTAACGCTACTTCGGGTGGTTCAAGTATTCTAATTAAGAATGCTGACCATTACGACGAAGTTACCAAGACCGGAAAGGGCGACTGGGCTTCTAAGTATCCTGGTGCTCTAGGTAACGGTATCGAAGTTCAGGTGTGTAGTGCAAGCCTTACAGCTTGGGCTGCATTTGATCACGCAGGATTGTTCGATAATGCTCCAGGAACATCCGAATATGCTTCAGAATTAGGATCAACCGATGACGAACTTCACATCGTCGTTATTGATAGCAGTGGTATATGGACTGGTACTCCAGGGACCGTGTTGGAAAAGTTTTCAGCAGTTTCTCAAGCATCGGACGCTAGAAAAACAGACGGAACAACTAACTATTATGTCGATGTAATCAACGGATCATCTGCATATATTTGGTTCTTAGATCACAATTCAATTCTAGCAGATGCTGGAAGAGATGCGTCTGATGGGATTTCATTTACTACTGTCGGGACCATCCTTGGCGAAAATGTAAATTTAACTGGTGGAACAGATGATAATAACCCTACTATTGGAGAAATCCTAACTGGGTTTGATATGTTCTCAGATTCAGAAACTGTAGATGTGAACCTACTAATCTCAGGTCCGATTCCATCTGGTGCAGATGGAGTTACCTTATCTAGTAACCTCATTACTATCGCAGAATCACGTAAAGATGTAGTCCTATTTCTTTCTCCCCCTGTCGCAGCAACTGTTGGTACTCAACAACCAGCGATTGACGTTATGACTCATGTGGCTCAGTTGCCATCAACCTCATATGCGGTCATGGATTCTACTGCATTGAAAGTATATGACAAGTATAAGGATGTATTCCGTTGGATTCCGGCTTGTGGTCATACCGCTGGTCTATGTGCTAAAACAGATCAGAGTAATGATGCATGGTGGTCGCCAGCTGGTTACACTCGTGGACAATTGTTGGGTATCACTAAAATTGCTTTCAATCCAAAGAAAGCTGATCGCGATACACTATACAAAGGTCGAGTTAACCCAATCGTCTCTTTCCCTGGAGAAGGTACAGTCCTATTCGGCGACAAGACCATGTTATCAAAACCAAGTGCATTCGATCGTATCAACGTTCGTCGCTTGTTTATCGTCTTGGAAAAGGCTATTGCAACTGCAGCTAAATACCAATTGTTCGAGTTCAACGACGAGTTTACTCGTGCGATGTTCAAGAACATGGTTGAACCGTTTATGCGTGACGTCAAAGGTCGTCGTGGTGTAACCGACTTCTTGGTTGTTTGCGATTCCACAAATAACACTGGTGAAGTAGTTGATCGTAACGAATTCGTTGCTGACATCTACATCAAACCGGCTCGTTCTATCAACTTTATCTCTTTGAACTTCATCGCTACTCGTACTGGTGTTGACTTCGCTGAGATCGTTGGTCGTACCGGCGCTTAATTAATAATAGGAGAATAACATATGGCTATTCTAGGCGTAGACGACTTCAAAGCGAAGTTACTCGGCGGCGGTGCCCGCCCTAACTTGTTTAAGGCGACTCTAAACTTCCCTGGCTATGCTGGTGGTAACGTTGAGTTGACCTCATTCATGTGTAAGGCTGCACAACTTCCAGGATCAACAATTGCTCCAGTAGTGGTTCCTTTCCGTGGACGTCAGTTGCAAATTGCAGGTGACCGTACATTTGAACCATGGACAGTGACCATCATTAACGACTCCACGATGGATGTTCGTAATGCGATGGAGCGTTGGATGAACGGTATCAACTCACACAGTCAAAACACAGGTCTTGCAAACCCAACTGAATATGTCGCCGATATGGTGGTTGAGCAGTTGAACAAGGCAGGTGAGACGACTAAACGTTACGACTTCCGTAGTGTTTGGCCTTCAAACATCTCTCCGATCGAATTGTCTTACGAAAGTAACGACCAGATCGAAGAGTTTACGGTTGAATTCCAAGTTACTTACTGGGAATCTAATACAACGACCTAAAATTGTTGTATAAGTAAAAGAGTGGGGAGGGATGTCTCTCCCCATTTTATATTGATATTGTATAGGTAAATGTATGGAATTATTCGGTTTTGAAATCAAACGAAAGTCTGAAGAAGCAGAAGAGAAGAAGAAAGTATCCTTTGTTCCTAAAGAGAACGAAGATGGTGCTGGCGTCGTCACGGCTGGTGGTTACTTCGGATCATATGTAGACCTTGATGGTACTGCTGCTAAGACCGATGCAGACCTAATTTTAAAATACCGACAGATTGCTGAACATCCGGAGTGTGATGCTGCGATCGAAGATATTGTTAATGAGGCTATCGTATCAGACGAAGACTCAACTCCAGTCGACATTATCATGGACGACTTGGAACAACCAGATAAAGTTAAAAAACTTATCAAAGAATCATTTGATGAAGTTACATCACTATTGAACTTCAATCAAAACGGACATGAGATTTTCCGTAAGTGGTACGTAGATGGTAGATTGTTCTATCATATCATCGTAGACGAAAAAAATACCAAGAAGGGTATTCTTGAACTGCGTCCTATTGATCCTACCAAGATTCGCAAAGTGCGTGAGGTTAAGAAAGATAAACGTGATCAGGCAACTGGCATGGCTATGGTATCAGGGTCTGAAGAATATTTCGTATACCAAGATATGACCAATGGGAAGAGCACACAGGCTCTTAAGATTAGTAAAGATGCTATTTGTTATTCGACTTCTGGTCTACTAGATTCTTCACGTAAACGTGTACTGTCACACTTGCAGAAGGCGTTGAAACCAGTCAACCAATTACGCATGATGGAAGACTCTTTGGTCATCTATCGTTTGTCTCGTGCCCCAGAACGTCGTATTTTCTATATTGACGTTGGTAACTTACCAAAGGGTAAAGCAGAAGAATATCTGCGTGGAGTTATGTCTCAGTATCGTAACAAGTTGGTATACGATGCACAGACTGGTGAGATCAAAGACGATCGTAAACATATGTCTATGTTAGAAGACTTCTGGTTGCCACGTCGCGAAGGTGGTCGTGGTACAGAGATCTCTACTTTACCAGGCGGTGAGAACTTAGGTCAGATTGATGATATTATATACTTCCAGAAGAAGTTGTATAAATCATTAAACGTTCCGGTCAACCGTTTAGAGCAAGAGTCTCAGTTCTCTATGGGTCGCTCCAGTGAGATTACTCGTGATGAATTGAAGTTCCAGAAGTTTGTCAATCGTTTGCGTAAACGTTTCGCATTGATGTTCATGGACTTGCTTAAGACTCAGTTGATTCTAAAGGGTATTATTAATAGAGAAGACTGGGAAGATATTAAAGAACAACTCGCTATCGACTATATTGAGGATAACCACTTCTCAGAACTAAAAGATTCAGAGATGTTGCGTGAGCGACTCAATACACTTCAGTTGATGGAAAACTATGTCGGAACATATTTCTCACGTGAGTGGGTTAAACGAACTGTCTTGCGTATGAACGATGAAGAAATCGATAAGATGCAGGAAGAGATGGATGAGGAAAAAGAATCTCAGGACCCAGAAGAAGTTCCTTTGAATATTCCTACACCTAATCCAGCAGGTAACAATATGCGTGTCGACCCAGAAGAAGACGATGATGCTGAAGAGGTAGATTTGAATAAGTGAAGATTCAAATTTGTATAAATATAATTACAGAAGATTTTAAATCGGAGATAAATTGTTATGAGTGAACATATTAGAGGAATCATTGACGCCTTAGCTGATAAGGATTATACCTCAGCTAAATCTGCATTTGACTTTGCAGTCGCAGATAAAATGAGTGATGCATTAGAGACTCGTAGAATCGAGATCGCATCAAGTCTATATGATGGTAGTGGCGCTTCCGAAGAAGAAATTAGTGATAGTGAAGAACTATCATCCGAAGAAGAATAATTTTTAAGGGTTACATACATGAAACTCATTACAGAACATCTTGACTCTAGCATTCAGGTACTAACTGAAGCTAAGAAAGATGGAACTAAAGGATACGCCATCGAAGGTGTATTCATGCAAGCGGAAAAAGCGAACCGCAACGGCAGAATCTATGAGAAGAAAATCATGGAGTCTGCAGTTAATAAGTATGTAACCGAACAAGTTAAAACAGGACGTGCAGTTGGTGAGTTGAATCATCCTGATGGTCCTACAATTAACTTAGATAAAGTTTCACATCGCATCACTGATCTTCACTTTGAAGGAAATGATGTGATTGGAAAGGCGTCCATTTTAAATACTCCTATGGGAAAGATCGTACAAGGTCTGCTCGAAGGTGGTGTTCAATTGGGCGTCTCTAGTCGTGGTATGGGTAGTCTTGAGAAAGGCAGCGATGGCGTTATGAGAGTTGGAAACGACTTTATGCTATCAACCGTAGATATTGTACAGGATCCTTCCGCACATGATGCTTTCGTTAATGGAATCATGGAAGGTGTCGAATGGATATGGGACAACGGGTTGCTAAAAGCTCAGCAAATTGAGAAATATGAGACAGAAATTAAAAAGGCAAAATTCAGTGAACTTTCCGAAGCGAAACTGCGTGTCTTCCAAGATTTCCTCTCAAAACTTTAACCTTATAGGAGTATGCTAATGTCAGAGAAAAAGCAAGATCAAGAACTTGATCTAGTCGCTGAAGACATTACTGTAGAAGAACTCCAGGATGAGCAAGTGGTGGAGAATGTTGAAGTTTCTGATGAGGAAACTACTGACGTTGTCGCCGAAGATGCTGATTCTGTAGAAGAAGCTACAGATGCTGAAAAAGAAGTTAATGGTGATAAAGCTAACGACGAGACAGTCGCTTCTATCAAGAAGTCTGCCCCGAAGCAAGCTGCAGCACCTAAGACCAAAGCTGGTCTAATTAATGCTTCTTATAAAGCTATGTCACAGATGACAAAAGAAGAACTAACTTCACTCTATGACAAATTGACAAGTGTCCAAGAAGACGCAGAAGAAACAACCGAAGAAGTTGTCGCTGAAGATACTGCTGTTGCAGAAGAAACCAAAGTGGAAATTAAAGTCGACTTCCAAGAAGACTTGAATGCACTCGTTTCTGAAGACGAAGCACTATCAGAAGAGTTTAAAGATAAAGCCGCAGTCATTTTCGAAGCTGCTGTTAAGTCTAAACTATCTGCAGAAATCGACCGTTTGGAAGAACAGTACACCACTGAACTTTCAGAAGAAGTAGAACAAATCAAAACTGATTTGGTCGAAAAGGTTGACGGATACCTATCATATGTTGTAGAAAGCTGGATGGAAGAAAACAAAGTTGCAGTCGAAACCGGCCTACGTGCTGAGATTGCAGAGTCTTTCATTACTGGTTTGAAGGGTCTCTTCGAACAACATTATGTTGAAGTTCCAGAAACTAAGTATGACTTGGTTGACGATTTGGCAAGTAAAGTTGCTGAACTCGAGGAATCACTCAACAAATCAACTGAAGACAATATCAAACTAACTGAGAAAGTCGCAGACCTACGTCGTGAACAGATCATCGCTGAGGCAACTCAGGGCATGGTTGAAACCGATGCTGCTAAACTTAAATCGTTAGTAGAAGATGTTGATTTTGAGACATCAGAGACATTCGCTAAGAAAGTTTCTATTGTTAAGGAATCCTACTTCAAGGCTGCTAAAACAGTCGCAATTGATGAGTCAACAGATATCGCTACCGACGAAAAGGGTGTTATCGTGGAGTCTTCTCCATTGATGTCTCGCTACGTTTCAGCGCTTTCAAAAACTACCAAATAATCACATAGGAGAACAATAAATGTTCAATTCAGAATCTCTACAGGAAAAGTGGGCTCCAGTTATCGAGCACTCAGAACTTCCTCAAATTAAAGACGGCTATCGTAAAGCCGTTACAGCTTTGGTTCTTGAGAACCAAGAGCGTGCTATGGCTGAAGAGCGTGCTCAACAGTCTTTCCAGTTGACCGAAGCTGCTCCATCTAACGCTACCACTGGTGGTACTGGTAACATGGCAAACTGGGATCCAATCTTGATCTCTTTGGTTCGTCGTGCAATGCCTAACCTAATGGCATATGACATCGCTGGTGTTCAACCAATGTCAGGTCCTACAGGTTTGATCTTCGCAATGAAGTCACGCTACACTACCCAAGGCGGTGATGAAGCTCTATTCAGCGAAGCAAATACTGGTTTCTCAGGTACTGGTACACAAGGTGGCGATTCTTCATCACTAGTTGGTGATGGCACCGATACCGATACCGTTGGCGATCCATTCGGCGTCGGCGAAGCTATGACTACTGCTTCTGGTGAAGCATTGGGCACAGGCGGCGGTTCTGCTGACTTCGCTCAAATGGCATTCTCAATCGAAAAAGCTACCGTGACTGCAAAGACACGTGCTTTGAAGGCTGAGTACACCATGGAATTGGCACAAGACTTGAAAGCAGTTCATGGTCTTGACGCTGAAAGCGAATTGGCAAACATTTTGTCTGCTGAAATCCTCGCTGAAATCAACCGTGAAGTTATTCGCACTATCAACGTTAAAGCACAATTGGGTGCTCAGACTTCTAACGTTACAACTCCTGGTATCTTTGACTTGTCTACAGATGCTGATGGTCGTTGGTCTGCTGAGAAGTACAAAGGTTTGTTGATGCAAATCGAACGTGAAGCAAACGCTATCGCTAAAGCTACACGTCGTGGTAAGGGGAACTTTATCGTTTGTTCTTCAGACGTCGCTTCTGCTCTTGCAGCTGCTGGTGTTTTGGACTACACTCCTGCTTTGGCAACTAACTTGAATGTTGATGACACAGGTAATACTTTCGCTGGTGTTTTGAACGGTCGCACAAAGGTCTATATCGACCCATATGCAACTGCTGACTACATCAACGTCGGTTATCGTGGTACTTCCGCATACGACGCTGGTTTGTTCTACTGCCCATACGTTCCATTGACGATGGTTCGTGCTGTTGGTGAGAACTCATTCCAGCCAAAGATCGGTTTCAAGACCCGCTACGGCATGGTCGCTAACCCATTCTCTAGTTCAACCGTTGAGTTGGATGGTGGCAAGGGTGCTAACCGCTCTAACACTTACTACCGCATCTTCCGTGTCGACGGTTTGATGGAAACTGCTGCTTAATCAGTAGTCTTACATAGTAAGAATTAAAAGGGGACTTCGGTCCCCTTTTTTACGGCTATTAATCTTATAAATAATAGAGTAGTGTATATCAATAATTGGAGAAATACCCAATGGCATTCCCATCAACCGCTAGAGACGGACAAACCCATAATGAATTTGGGAAAAAGTACGTCTACTCAGAAATATCTGGCACATGGGCGCCAGCAGTACCTCTCGCATCATTATCAGAAATTCGGTTGGTAGAACAGGCTGCACAGACTGCTACTGCATCATATGCGACTGCTGCAGAATTACCGTTGTCAGGTAACACCTCTGGTAAAATGGCATTTGTTCAAGAAACCAATAGATTATACATTTGGAGTGGCACAGGATGGTACAACGTTGCAACAATTACATCTGCGGCAGCATCTATCTCTGGTGCGAACAGTTCTTATAATTTGGCGACTGATGGAACTCCCACAGTTATCACACTAAACCAGTCTGGATTAACATCTCCAACATGGTCATATTCAATCACATCTGGTGCAATCGGTAAGACAGCAGTAATAACACAAGCAGATAATGTTTTCACAATTACTCCGAGTACTCAAGCACGTAATATCGGATCGTTTGGAGTAACATTCAAAGCGACCGACGGATCAAATACAATTGTAACTTCCAGTCAGTTTACGATGAGTAACACAGCGCCAGTGATTGACACTGGTCCTAGTGCAACTTATACATTGGCTAAAGACGGAACACCCACAATCATTACACTAGCGGCAACTGATGCTGACGGACATGCAATTACATGGTCGTACGAGGTTGTCAGCGGATCACTAGGAAATACGACCGTTACTAACGTAGGGCCGGTATTTACAATTACACCTAGTACAAATATTAGTGATGCTGGTGTATTTCAGCTAAGATTTGTTGCATCTGACGGTGCATCATCAGATACGGATGTTGCAGAGTTCACATTAGGATTTGGACCTTCTTATAGTTATACAATCGATAGTCTAAGTCAAACGGGTACAAGTTTTCTTGATTGGTTTGGATATAGCATAGCCGCAAACAATACGAGTGGTAAACTTGTAATCGGAGCACCTGAGGACGGCGTTGGTGCCGCACTCGTATATAATGGTTCAGATGGGTCGCTGCTGCACACGTTAACTCCTCCCGATCCCGCTACCACCGATAGATTTGGTCAATCAGTTTCGATCAGTGACAGTTTTGTTTTAGTAGGATCTCCTCGGGAGGATTTAAATTCCGATGCAGACACAGGGCGAGCTCATTTATATAACGCTTCTACAGGAGCTTTGTTGACATCATGGGATAATCCAAATAACTATGGAAGTGCTAGTGTTGATTATTTTGGATTTTCTGTCGCCGTATCTGAAAATTATGCAGCAGTAACAGCGATTGGTGA
>Ga0255773_10001432_pt1 | contig 24120 bp, 37 predicted proteins | sample 011ome_17_FD_179971 | JGI IMG/M metagenome (GOLD analysis project Ga0255773, IMG submission 179971) | Coastal salt marsh microbial communities from the Groves Creek Marsh, Skidaway Island, Georgia - 011502XT metaG (version 2) | ecosystem: Environmental > Aquatic > Marine > Intertidal zone >...
CAGGCCCCGTGATATTCATTGCTGATCTTTTTTAGATTGTACTGCGCTATAATTGATTGCGCGTATGTATCCCAAGATGCTGTGTTGCTATTGTCCCCGAACGCATTATGTTGTACCATATCTTTGAGCCTTTCATTGGTTCGCCTCTTTTTTGTCCCTACGTTCTCCCTGTAGGAAATAACTGCCCCGCACTTACCATGCGGGGCATTTTTTATTTAGAATGGGATTTCATCATCCAATGCCATAGCTGGGGCAGGTGCAGCAGGCTTGGCAGGTGGTAAGCCGAATGGATCGCTTTCCGCCGCGCTTGATGTGCTTGACGCATTACCTGTGAAACCAGATGTTTCGCTGAATGGATCGTCCCCGCCTTGCATCTCAGCAAGTTCAAGTACCTGTACGCCTTTCAAGCGGAAAGATACGCCTGATACTGCGCCTGTGTTATACGCGAATAAAACACCCCAGACATTGCACTTGCTGCCCGATGTTAGCATGAAATCCTCTGGTAGGTCTTTACGCTGCGCATCTTTCTGCATGGGTGGCCGTGTTTTATCTGCGCCATATGCGCCCTTTAGCTTAGCCTTGACCATGAATGGCTGGCCTTCCTCGCTTGGCTCGCGGTATGGCAAGTATTGTGGCTTTTCTTTCCATTTGCGCTTTGTGTCTGCGCTTGCCGCCGCATTGTAGATTTCCATGCAGCGTTTGTGCAATTCAATCGCGCCAGCTTTGTCCAGTTCAAAGCTAAGCTCATATGCTGCGCCATCCTCTAGCGCATCGCATGGTACCGTTTTGTTCTCAATTGAGCAAAAACGGTAGGGTCTATTAATGCGCGGGTAACGCACTGTAACATCGTTAAAAATTTCGCCCTTGTCTGTGATTTTCATGTCATTCGTCCTTCTTTAGAATGGGTGGCTATCGTCGTTGGATAACCAAGATGGTAGGTGGACAGTATTCACGCCTGCCCAGCCCGTGTCAAACTTGCCGCTTGCTTTAGCTTCCGCAAGTTTGTGCATGGCCTCATACATCTGATTTTCAGAATACTTGAGGTACATTTCAGATAGTTCATGTAGAACCGTTATTCCTGTTTCGCCGTCCACCGCTGCGAATATAAAAGCATCGCAGGGAATGCCCGCGCAGCGCAAGGTGTTCATGTAGAATGCCGCCTGCACGCTGTATAGATATTTGTTGATCTGGCGGGGAAACCCCTCTGGGCTTGCGTCAACAGTTGTCTTTACGTCAAGCACGATTGCCTTTTCGCCTTTCTTTTGCGGCATTAGCAGGCCATCGGGTCTAACCTTGATGGGCAATCCCGTGACATCGCATTCTGTGAAAATGCTTGCCTCTGCCACAAAGTTTTGCTGTTCAATAAAGTCCAGCAATTCTGGGCATGTCTCAAACGCTGCCTTGGCAATGCTTTGGTATTCCTCAAGCTCAGCGGGTTTGACAATGACCTTGCCAGCTTTATCCGCTGCGGCCTTCGCCTTGTCCCAATCCTTGCCGCGCCGAATGCCGTCATATGTGGTGATTAGGTCTTTCTCAGGTTCTAGGATTAGCGCATGAATGCAGGTGCCTTTCAGCATTGCAGGTGTTTCCTTGCGCGGCTTACCCTGCTTTAATGCCCAATGTAATGGGCTGGTTTTCGCCACTTCCTTTACATCGCTTGAGCTAATGTGCGGGTGTAGCTCCTTGTTGTGGTAGTCCTCATTGGACATCTCATAGTCAATGTGTGTCATTTTTTCGTCTTTCTAGCTCTAACTCAATGCCAGTCTTGAATGCTTTTAGGTGGCGATCAGTTGCGCCATTTAGAAATGCCAACAGCATGTCCCTTGCGTGTGAGCCGTAAATCTCAAGCAATTCTGTGTTGTTTCTTACAACGTGAAAGCTCAGCTTATTTACATCATCTGGGTTATCCCTAAAGGTAACTATGTCTGAGACACTTCCCTTGATTGATTGAATGCCTCGCCCATGCTCCATTTCAAATGTTATCATTGCCACCCTCATATCTTGATCTTAGATGTGTGTCGAAAAATCTGCGGAAAATATCATGATTGCAGACGATGTGCTTTTCCGTTCCATCCTCATATTCAAGCCTGACATTATCACCATCTAAGGGCCACCAAGCCACAACCTGACTTAGATCACCAAGCGACTTTCCAGTGTTGCTTGGGCCAAACTCAATTAAACTTTCCTTATCCATCCCAATTCTCCCTTGCGATATATACAAAAGCATCCCAATCCATACGCACAAGCTCCTCATGATGTGCGCCGTCATTCATTAAGTGTGCTAAGCGCATCACCACCGTGATAGGTTGGCGGTCATACTTGTAGATAAGGACAGGTTCCTTGCCAGCAGCATTAGCCGCCTTTTCCACTTGCCGCCACCACTCAGCCTGAAATGTGAAATTCTTGCCGCCATAGCGCTTGCATTCAATCACATAAGGCCAGCTATCATCGTCACATATAATGTCACCATGATCCGCTGCGCGATACTGTTCTATGTCGCGCTTAGCGTTAAGGCCAAGTTCATCGAACAACATCTTTGCAATGGTTCTCTCAAAACTTGCGCCTTTGTTACGCGAATTTACCATCAATCGACCTCTGGCTGTTCAATAACAATGCCGCGCTTTGCTAGGTATTCGCGGATGGCTTCCTCTGCCTGAACGCTTTTGCTGATCCGCGTGCGATCTTTCAGAACATCCATTGCCGCGTGAACTTCCTCACGCAATCGAATAACTGTAGCTCTTGTTGCTGCCATTTTATTTTCCTTTCGATGTTATTTTTTTTATTGACTTGGTATCTTTTAGCAATTACTTTGATACCAGTCAACAACAAAAAGAGGCTAAAATGACAAAAGTTAAGTTCGAAAAATATAATCAAGCTGCGTTAGAGGTTGAGGCCGCTATTGATACACTCCGTATATATGGGCGTATATCCGCAGATAAGAATGTCAGCGAATTAGCAGAAGAAGCGTTCAAGCGTCTGCGTGCGTTAGATGAGGCCCACAATGTGGTCATCAATTCTAACTGATTTTATATACCAAATGCACGGTGTCCGCGTTGTGTGGACACCAGCAACACCAAATGAGGAGCCACCGTTTTGAACAGACAGGACATATTAGACACCGCAAAACACATCATCACCCTAGATCGCGCGGCAACACATGGCGGCGCAGAGGATAGCTTTGGCACGATTGCCAAGATGTGGTCAGCATACTTGGGTCGCGACATTGTAGAGCATGACGTATGCGCCATGATGATGCTGCTGAAAGTAGCCCGCATTAAGGGAAATCCAAAGCATCTGGATAGCTGGCTGGATTCCGCTGGATATGCTGCCATTGGCGGCGAAATAAGTGAGGGCGAGTAATGACCGACAGCATAGAACATTTCCAACAATGCCTGACACGCGCAGAGCAAGAGTTTCAAGACCTGCTGAGCAAATACTGTGGCGTGCGCCCATCATGGGTCAGCGAGGAGCTGTGCCATATTGAGATGCGCATCAAGAACTACAAATATGCAATAGAGGAACTGCAAAATGAACAAGGCTACACTTCTTATGGTGAGCGCCCTGAGTGTGATTTCAGCGGCCCCAAGTGAGGCCAGCAACACCTATGTGGCGGCGATGCAGTTTAGGTCATACAATGACTGCATCGCTTTCGTGACCCATTACGACATCTGGGATCACGCACCGCAATGCCAAGGCTTTGAAGATAACGATTGGCAGCCGATTAACCATGACACCGACTGCACATACCTGTGTACGTCATTGGTGCCTAAAGCAAGACCAGAGGGAGCAGAATAATGGCTAAATGGAACCTAGAACCCGCCACTCTAATGGACGGCAAGAAAACCGAAACCGTGCAGCAGATCATCAACCGCCTACGCCGCAAGATTGAGGTCATGCGCTTAGACCAAAAGGCCAGCAATAGCTCGCGCCATCATGACAGCAGCGAATGCCTGACTTTGCTGGACATGCTGGAGCGCAACTTGGGGCTAAGCGATGGATGAGGACTTGATGATCAAGCATATGCCCAAATTTGCCGCTATAGAAAACAAGCGCGCAAGCAAGGTGTGGGGCTTGGATATAGCAAACCAGCAGGGCGTCCAGAATGGTGGACGCCAGCCTGCGGACATAAGCCCAGAAAAACACAAAGAGGCTGCGCGGCGGTTCAGGGAAGGGGATAAATTCCACTACATCATGCAGGACTTGAAGCTGTCCAAGTATGCCTTGTCGCGCATCCTTGCAGAAGAAGGTCTTAAAAAGTTTCCCACGCGCGACCTGCCGAAAAAAGCCCAGATCATTCAAGACAAGCTGCGCCTTGGCATGAAGCTCAACGAAATCGCCGCAGACTTGCGTATCAGCAGGCAGGCGGTTTCAGACTGGATTAGAAGATACGGGATAGACAAATGGTAAACGTGACCGATACATTCACTAAGCTATATGGCCGACCACCCACCCCGCGTGAGGTTGGTGCTATGATGAAATTGCAGGCTAATCCTGAGCGCGTTCGAAAGCTGCTACAGCCTGAGCCTGTCAAAAAGCCCGCACCCAAGCCAGAGGGCAAGAAAGTGAACATTCGGGCATGGGCTATAAATTGCCTAATGCAGGACGGTTACACCAAAGAGCAAATCGCGCACATCCTGTGCATCACGATTGCGCAGATCGACTACAATATCGAGCGACAAAGTCTGCCGCGTGATGATTTGATTAAGCCGAAAAGTAAGTAGGGCCAGCGCATCATGTAAAACGGATCAACATTAAAAATGTGAAAACCAAACACTGGCCCTGTGGTGCATGTAATGCGCTGGGCCTCAACATCAAGGGGAAAATTGATGAAATACGCAGTGATGTTTGACATCGAACACGGTGAACCAGAATATGTTCGGGTCAGCAACCCGTTTACCAGCAGCACGCCCGTTCTAGTATTTGACAGCAAAGAAGCAGCCCAGCATGAGGCGCAGAATTGGAATACAGGCGTTGTGGTTGTGTGGGATCGTGAGGGGCGCGAACATAGTTAGATCATCGGACTATAGTTCATGTGGTTAGCGTGCGTCCAACCGCGCCTCGGCACACCGTGATTTGTGCTTTCAGTTAAAGTTGTAGCGGAAACGCCCCTCGGATGTTGTTTTACCAAATTACTGGTCAGGTTCAAGGGGCTTGCTGTAATATATGTGGCTTTTTTCGCAATGTTTTTCGCCCATGATCTTAGCGAATAAACGCCAGCCGCGATGCCTGTGCTTTGACCTGTGTGCGCGGCTGCACCAGCTTTCGTTATGGCCAGTTAATAAAAAGCAAGTCATGCGTGACAGGTCTAATATCCTAAGCATAGCGGGTATTCCGATTTTGTAATAATTCTGCATTGCAGCATATGATATAACGTGCGCGTAACAATAGGATAGCACTATGAACCGCATTATTAAATATTTCGAACGTATCGCAGCTTACTACGCCAAGAAGCATGAGCGAGAAATCGCCCAAGCCCAGCTTTACCGCATGACGGATCGTGAGCTACGTGATATTGGTGTCCCCCGATCCAGCATCCGCTACATGGTCTAAACAAAAAAGCAGGCTGTCATACTCAGCCTGCTCCGTAAATTTGTAGTGATGTATGCGCAGCGTCTTGGCGCTGAATTGCTGATGCGTCTTAAATAATATGCGTTCTTTATCCAGCGCCACCAGCGCAAAGAAATCAGCGCCAGATGCCTTGCATGTAAACGTGTACTTATGCCCGCTGGCTGGGCCGCGCTTCTTATGTTCAGCAGTGGTTTTGACTTGTATGGTGTATAGTTTGCCGTCAGGCAGCTTGATCCACACATCGTCGCTGTAACTGTCTGAATGGACTACATAGTAGCCCAAAGCAGACAAGCGGGACATGACCAGAAATTCACCAGCGCGCCCCACATCATTATTTGATATATCCATGACGTTATAGCGTTATGATGCTATCTCAAAATGCGGCGCGTCAATAAATGGGCGACGGCCCTCTGCCCTGCGTGCGTCAATGTAGTAGTTCATTGCAGCCTCAGACGTAGTTTGCCAGTCGCGTAGGTCTGGGATGTTCCATGCTGCACCCCAGCGGATCGGTAGGCCGACCTGCTGTGCGCCCTCTTTCATCGCATCTGCAATTTCATCATAGAGCGACAATTCCCACGACACGCGCGATCCAATGTACGCCACCAAGTCGACGGCATGGCCATCAATGTGCTTGCTGCGCATTGTCTGAGATGCACCTTTGGCGACAAGCTGGCGCTGCTCCTCAATGGTGCGCAGGCCGCATGTCACGCCGAAATCCACCTTAGTGACTGCGATTGCGTATTTCACGACTGCAATAAGGCGATCATCCACGCCCTCCAGTCGATCTAGGCTGCGCTGCGATAGCTTAAATGTCATTCCGTTTCCCTCGTATGGCTGAGATCATGTTTAGCATCCCACGGCCCATTTCTGACGGGCTGGGGGCTAACCAGCCTATGATCATCAGCAGGATGATCCACGGGGATACGTTTGTGTTGGTGCTGTTGTCCTGCGTCACGTTTTCCACTGGCCCCTCTGGGCGCAATACAGGCTGCGTTGTGGTGGATATGTTGACGCCTTGGTTATTCTCTTTACCGATCTGTGTATTCGCCGCCACGTTCGGCCCGCCACCCGTCAGTAGGCTTAGCGCCCCGCTGGTGCAGCTTGCTGTACTGGTCAATGCCAAAAGCAGCGCCAACGTAAACCATAATTGGCCATGCAAGGATTTCGATGATCTGGACATCCTTCGTCTCCACAATGTACGCTAGCCAGACCAAAAGCACTAAAGCAATTTCGCGCTTATAGGTCTTACTTTGTGCCATTCCGACACCACATGACAGTCAGTATGCCAAGCACAAGCGAATTAAATATGAACCAAATGTAGTTACTTAAATCGCGGCCCCATACGTCACCAAGAAAGAATGCCGTTGTCCAGCCAGATTGCGCAACAAGGTATGTTCCTACAGCAAGAAAACCCATGACTGGGATTGTTCTGCGGCTCTTGACCGCCCAGCCTGAATACATGAACAGAACGCCGACTGCCCAGATGAATGTTATCGTGTCGATGTACACTGACATGGGCCGACCCCCTCTACATCAGAATTGATCTCATAATACACGTTTGCCACAACAAAGCAAAGCACGGCCCCAGCCAGCATCCAACCCCAGTTTCGCTGAATGCGTTTCATGGTCATTGACCCAGCCCTCCGCGAACAACCCATGCAACGACTGCCGATATAAAGCCACCAATGATAAATAGAACGCTGCGATCCAGCAGTTGCTGGCGCTTTTCCTCATTCTTGGACATTGTCTCAACGGTTTGATTTAGCAACGCAATAGTCGTGTTTAGGCTATTGATGCTGTTTTCCAGATCATCGTGAGAGCTTTCCAGCTTCGAGATCCTGCGCTCCAAATCATCAGTCATTTCCGCAGCGCCTGTTCTATGTTGTCCAGCTTTAAGAAAATAGCCTTGACCGTTTCCTTCATTTCTTTCATCTCGCGATCATGGGCAACCTTGTTGGCCTCATACTGAGCTTTAAGAACGGCAATATCGGTGTGATGGTCACTTTGACGCTGATAGATAACCCAAACAAATGCAGCGATCGGCAATACGATCCACTGCATTACGGCGTTTAGCATGTCAAAGTTAATATCCATCAGCCAATTCCATTACAACCAAACCCGACTTGGTGAGTTAGGTGTTATGCCATAAGCAGTATCCAATGCCTCAACGTCATCACGCAGAGTGTTGACCGCCTCTGGGTCTTCTGGGTCTTTGTTTGGAATACCGCCGCGAATGCGTAGGTTCACATGCCAACCATCAACAGCCGCCATTTCAGGATACTCATTGCCCTCGTCATCGGTCAGGGTGTTGCCTGTCGGCTCGTGTATTGTCCCCACAATGTCGAAAGCATAGTCACGAGTGTGCATGACTAGGTAAGGATCACCCACGTTTGTGGTGGTCTCCTCGCCAGTCTCAGCGTCAACCGTTGTTTCTGTGTCCTGATGATAGAACTGGGACAGAGCCGCTGCCATTGCCGCTTCGTCTGAAAACTTTAGATAGAAGTCACACTTTGGTGCTTCGATGATGGGTTCTTCGATCATGATGTGATCTCCTGTAGTTGTGCGTTAGTCAGCCGAACTGGGTAGTATTGAATGGATTTGATGTGGCCGTTGAGGAAATTATTGGCAAGATTGCTTTGCGTTCCAATCGTAAGAAGGTTTGATGCCGCTGGCATATTGCCAGACGTATCTTCTTGAGTTGCGGCACCAGAAAGACTTGCCGCAAAACTATCCTTCTTAATAGCCACAGCGACTGTCTCGGTTGTGTTTTCACTAATTGACCCACTCCATCCTGTCAAAGCGACACCAGACCCAGCGGTGATTACTGCGACAGTTGTCGTGTTTGTTGGGTTTATCAAAAATCTTGTCAAATCAGTCCCAGAAGTATTTGAAAGAGAAAAGACCCTTGGATAATCAGCCCCATCAGAGCCGTTACTATCAAACTCAACAACCACAGTACCCTGATCCTGATTATACCCAAAAGCACTTACAGGAACGGACGCAATGTCGGGAGAGCGGGTGGCAGTGGCACCGCTGGTCGGGATGTATGAGGTTGGGAATGCACCTTCTTCTAGCTGTGCGCCCCAGACGTAGATGCCTGATGTGCCGCCAGCAGTCACGTTTGTTGTGTTCTCATTGTCAGCTAGGTATAAATAGAGCCGACCGTCGGTCTGCGCCCACTGCAAAAGATACCAGTCATTCCCAGCTGGGGTTAAAGATGCGGACACACCAGCCACAACATTACTCACGGTTCCAGACACCAAATCTACTGCAAGGTCTGTACTGGCACTAGCTGTCCCAGATACTGCACGAACATAACGAATACCAGCAAACTTGAGGTAAATGCTTGCTGTTTTTTGTCCGCTCCAAGGGGCATATGCTGGTATCCTTAATGACCTGTAAGAACCAGAACTTGCGGGGTATAAAAGATCAGCGGTGCTGGCTCCGTCAGGAGCCACAGCAGCATTTGCCGTAACAGTAGTGTTTGACTTAACCCAACTAGCATTCGTAAAGTCTTCACTATACGTCACCAAATTCGTCCGTTGTTCCTCGATCAACAGCCCTTTCACAGTACCATCAGAATTGTACTCAATACGAGGCGTGTCAGCAAAGTGGTTAAACAGTTTCAGAGTGCCATCAGGCTGGTCGAACAAGACCTTTTTGACGGAGATGTTGTCGATCTTAAAGCTGCCCGTGCCACCACCGTTTGGTCGAATTTGGAACTCATATGCCTGTTCAACAGTTGCAGGGTACAGGTAGGAATAACTACCGTTCCCGCCGATAATATTACCAGCAGAGCCAATCCCGACATGCACTAAATTTAACCCAGACACCCAATCAGTAATGTCGAATGACACCTCATAAACTCCAGCTGGAAGAACTGGTCTACTTGCAGCTTTAATACGGGCATACGCAAAGCTAGTGCTTGAGAACAATGCGGTTCCATCAGCTTGCTTTATCAAAGAAGCACTTGCGTTATTTGTTTCCCATGTCGCTGGAGTTGCTCCAGTAGCATCATTATCAAACGTCCCATTGGTAACCAACTCTGGGCCATAACTAATCTTACGCAGAGCCGTTCCATTTGATGCTCGGCTAAATGTGATTAACTCATGCGCTTTTCCAGTTGTTGTGATCTGTGTCATGGGTGTAATCCTGTTGTTAAGCTGCTGCCGTCCAGACCATCGAATGTCAGGCTCAGTGTAGTTGCTGCCGCTGGCTGGGTGAGGCTTTGCAGTTGTGCGTCAGACAGGCGGCGTGGGTAATACTGGATGGACTTGATATTCACAGCACCGAATAATGCGTTCTGATCTTTGTCACCTATCAGTAATGTTACAGCAGGGTTTATTGATGCGTTTGTATCAACGACACTTGTAGAACCGTCTACCGCAAATTGAACATCGTTTGGCTTAACTGTGGCTGCCATCTTGTAACCTGTATTGGCTGACACAGATGCTCCATTATAAGAAGCAACTTTTGTGTTGTTGAACCAGACTGCACCATCCAAAGAACCAGAACTGACCGCAAGATCAAGCCCATTGTCATAAGAACTCTTAGTGCCAAGACGCAATACGTTTACATTTGACGTATTCTTTGCCTCAAACTCAACCAGCACAGTCCCCGCCTTCTGGTTATACCCAAAGTCAGCAACAGGAATTGTCGCAATGTCTGCGGATCGTGTTGCTGTGCTGCCAGATGTGGGAATGTAGGACGTGGGGAATGCGCCAAACTCTGCTTGTGGAGAGCAAACATCAACGTCAATCGGATCACCAACAGAAAGAACACGCATATCCCTAGATCCAGCACCAAGAGATCCAATCCGACCAAGTCGAACCCATTCACCGCTCGCTGGAACTGTCTGAGTTACACCTACTGTTCCAGAGGTAGTAATCTTTAGGCTCTGTTCTGCGCCTGTTCGGGAGCGCACATAAAACGAACAATAGTGATCGCCACTTAAAGCTGCGCTAAAGTTTAGGTCGCCGCCTTCATTAACAGCAGACGCAGTTATTCTTTTAACCGTATCGCCAGAATAATAAGGCTCAGTCGTTGAGGTTGTTACAGAAGCTGTTGCTCCAGTTGCAGCAATCCCAAACGTCTTGCTGTCTGCAACATAATTCGTCCGCTGTTCCTCAATCAGCAAACCCTTCACAGAGCCATTCGCAGCATACTCAATTCGGGGGATGTCATCAGGGTGATTGAACAGTGTTAGTTCGCCATCAGCCTGATCGAATAGGACTTCTTTGACTGAGATGTTGTCTACAGACACATCCAGTGTTGATGACACTGCCCTAATCCGTAGATCATTGCCAGCGGCAGTAAACGTTCCTGTATAGGTTGCCGCGCCATTTAATAAACTTCTTATTACACCAGCATCGGTGTATAGCTGCGCGAAGTTTGATCCGTTTGCGCTTGTGACCGTTACCGAATAAGCATAGGTCTTTCCAACTACTAGGATGTCCGCTTGGGTAATGTAATTCGCAGACGCTCCAGATGGTTGCGTTGCAACTCCCCCGCTAATTGTCCAAGAGCCACCCTTTGTCCAATCCGTATCACTATCAAACGTCCCATTGGTAACCAACTCAGAACCATAGCTAATCTTACGCAGGGCAGTCCCCCCGCTTGCACGGGAGAACGTAATCAGATCGGTTGCGCTGTTGTAATTCTTAGTACCCATTTACTCGCTCCAATCGTCTACAGTAAAGCTGGTTCCAGTGCCATCGAATGTCAGGCTCAAGCTAGGCTCTAGGCTAGGCGCAGAGGCCTCCACAATACCAGCATCCCCAATGTCGTTGGCCCACACTCTGAACAGCCCAATGGTTCCCATGAAGTCGTAGCCTAAGTCTAAGTCAGTGGATGACAGATCAGCCAATGCTGTTGGTGTGGTGTTGGCTGTCAGTGCAACGCCATCGACTGCACCGTTGATGAAGGTAGAGCCGTGACGTGAGGCAATGTTGAATGGGACGAGAGTACCAAACGGATTAATATATCCGCTACTCACTTGTTTTATTACATTATTAGCTTCTTGGTCAAAATCCCAACGAATCCCCCCGCCAGCAACAGAACTATCGTGCCAGATTCTGATCTGATTGTTACCATCAGCAGACCAAGCAATGGGCATTGCGGTAACAGAAGCGGTTTCACTTGCCCTAGTCATCCGACCATCCATCTGGATCGACAAAGAACGCCGAACTGTTTTTGCTCTAGCACTTATTACGTTTATAGTGCCGAGTAGAGTTGTAGATACCGAGATGCTAAACGTCCCAGAAGATACGTTAGGAGTAAAGAAACCGCTAAAAGTTCCACCAGCGGATGGGTCTATAATAATAGTTGTGCTGCGACTGTTCGTAGTGCTAGATAAACCAATCTTAGCCTGTGTGTTTGTTCCGGCCGCAAAGTCTACTTCAATATAAACCTCCTCGCCAAGGAGACATGCAACCACAACATCGCTGTATGCAATATCTGTCCCACCACTGGTGGTTTTTTCGCCACTAAAAGTGGTACCATCAGTTGTAAACGTATCCCAATTAACACCAGTCCAGCTGGAAGCCTCAAACTCCGCAGCATAAGTAGGCGTAGGCCACGGCAGATTAGCCGCAGGGACGGTCAGGGTTTCCGCAGAGCGGGTGACAGTCGCACCAGCAGTAGGGATGTAGCTGGATGGGGTGGAGCCTGCTTCTTGCTGAGGCATTGCAACCCATAACCTCAAACCAGAACCTACAGATAAAGAATTAAAACCGCCAATGTGTGGGCCAATAGCCCCGTTGATACTGTCAGATACCCAGTAAAAATCCCACTCAGTAGTTACGGATATATCTGAAGACCTTGTGCTACCTTGAGTTGATAGAGCCATAGTTACAGGCGAACTTGCTTTCAACCAGACCCCAAAAGCTCTCGGAGTTCCATCTGTTACATTTGCATTATAGTAAATGGCTGGGTTAGTGGAGCTACTATCCTCAAGAAACTCGTATGCAGTTGTTCCCATTGGGCCAGCCGCTGTGCCTACCTTAGTAAAGTCACGAGCAACCCAAACAGCATTGCTCAAATCCTCACTATACGTCAACAAATTCGTCCGTGCTTCACTCTCATGCAGCAAACCCTCGTTCACCCAAGCACTACCATTGTAGACGTGGTGTCCAATGCGGGGCAGATAACGGGCTGTGGCGGGGTTTACGTCGATCTCACGGACGGAGATGTTGTCGACAGTTGATGTCCCAGCAGTGAATTCACGGATTGAAATATAAGCTGTAGTTGTGGTTGCCGTGAAGGTCGCTGAGAACGAACCAACGCCAGACAAGTCAGAGTAATACTGGCTCCCCGCTAAAGTAGTCCCAACGTAAAAATGAACGTTTCCACCAGCAACAGCCAAAACATCATAAGAAACAGTGTAAATCTTACCAACTTCGGTCGATACTATTTGAGATGCGTGGCCAGTACCAACACCGTCACTGTTCACATTAAGATAGCCAGAGGCATTCCACGATATTGTTCCTCCAGATGTGCTACTGTCAGTCCACCCAGTTGTATCCGTATCAAACGTACCATTTGTCACCAACTCACCAGAGACAGGGCGACCAGCAGTACGCACATACGTCTCTGAGCCAGCAGTCTGGAAATCTGTGGGGACAGGGGCCATGCCGCCTAGGTCACTGCGGTATAGGTGTACGCCCCAGACGTAAATGCCAGAGGTTCCGTCGCCTGTATATGAGGCTGGCGTATTTACTGGCTCTGACCCATCAGGGAATCCCATAACGCTTGGTGCGCCACCAATATCGCTTGCGGTGATAGAGCATAGAAACCAGCCATCCCCCACATCTGTCGCAGATGCAGAGATGAATTTTGATCCACCACTAGCAGACACAACACCAGTTTCTAAATCAAAAGAGGCGTAGTATTTGAAAGAGCCTACTTCAATCATTCTTAGGTTTGTGTATTCCTCTGCCTTCGCAAAGACTGAGAAAGTGCCACGGTAAGACCCTGAGATATTATCGTATACAAAATGACCACCAGAAGCGGCTGTGGCAACCAATTTATCCGCAGTAGTTGCTCCATCAGGCGCAACAGCAGCATTAGCTGTCACAGTCGCTGCACTCTTTATCCAAGCCGCATTTGAGAAATCCTCAGAATACGTCAGCAAGTTATGGGGCCGCCACTTGATGGCTGGCATCTCACGGACGCTGATGTTGTCGAATGACATTGTACCTTGTGAGTTTAAGGTCACATATGTTGTTGTTGTTGTCGCAACAAAAACTTTTGTTTGGGTTTGAGCAGAGTTAAAGTTGCTGAAAGAAGCAAGCTGACTACCGTTTGCTGATGTCCCAATAATTGGATATGCGTTGCCGCTTGTGTAAGAAACAGTGCTGATGCTGCAAGAATAGGCCTTACCAACAACAGTGGGAACGATTGTCCACATGATGCCACGGTTTGAACTATTTGCGCCGTAAACATCAGCCCACCCAGCGTCATTCCATGAAGTAGAGCCAGTGCCAGACGAGCCATCAGTCCACCCAGTTAGGTCAGTATCAAACGTACCATTCGTAATCAACTCAGGCCCATAGCCGCTGGTCATCGTGGCGTTGCCAGCCGTGGCATCGTTGTGTTCGATGGTGGTGGTGAAGGTGGAGGTGCCTTCGCCAGTGTAACTGTCTGAAATGAAATCAGCGACTAATGCAGGGTTAAACCCATTCGCTGCATAGACAGACGCTGATGAACGTAACTGCCCTGTTAGGGATAGGTTTAGACCAATCTGCATAGCGACCTCTTAATATAGAGCGACGATGTTAGTTGCTGTTGTGCCTGTGGAATAGACACGGGTAGCGCGGATCGGCAACAAAGAGCCAGACGCAATACCTTGAAACGTGACAGCATTGCCGCCTTCAGTGTCAACTTTTACACTGCCAGCGCCGCCAACGTATAGGCCGCGTGTTGTGTTTATGTCTGTGGTGTCGCTTGGTGTGATAGAGGCTGCATCGTATGCTGGCTCTGTTTTACCTACATTTGCCATTCTGAGAATCCTTTCAGGGTTGTCTTATTATTAGCATTTTTTTGATGTTCTAGCAACGCCTCACCAAGAGCCTTCCCAAACCCGCAGGGCTTTGTACTCATTGCTCATTAGCTTACGCTTAATAACATCCTTAACGGCCTGCGTATCAGTCCATGACACACCAGCCTCTTTCAGCCAAATATTCACTAGCGCCATATCCACATTGCCGACGTGCTTATAGTCAGACGCAAATGCGTTTGGGGCATGCTCACGAGCATGACGCGCATCATCTAGCATGCTGGTTGCGTCATGCGTCTTTTTGATGATTAGCTTATCATCGTCAAACTTGATGCTTTCGCTGATCTTAGTCGATAGGTTTGGCATCTTTTTTCTTCCGTGGTGCGCGCTTAACTGGAGCTGGCTTAGGCTCTGCGGCAGGCAACTCAGGCAAAATCTCAATAGATAATGGCTTGGTCTTGAGAATTTTCTCAACCTCATCTGCGGGCAGGTCAGCAATATCGCCGTTTTTCATGATGCCCTTGCTGGTGGACATGCTGCGGTACTTAATAAGAACTTGCATTACTTTCTCCAAAAAGTAAGGAATAGGGGCGGTTTCCCGCCCCTAAACTCACATCGAATTATGATGTTGAACAGTCGGCAACGATGCCGCTAGCTGCTTCGTTCTTACATACCAATGTAAGTTCGGTAACAACTTGGCGAGTTGTGTTATCGCCTGTTTTCGCCAGCGCGACGTTTTTGGTTGGACGCAGAGTTGCGACTTCCCACATATCGTCTTGCATGATGAACACGTCGCGAGAACGGTTTTCGCGAGATGGCATGAACTCAACGGTTCCCCAAGGTGTGACATAAACCGCCAAGGATTTAACCACACGCTCGTCACCAGCTTGTACGTTTGAACGCTGGTTGTTGTTGCCTGTGAAGCCCAGCGCAACATTCATTTGGAATGCTGACAAGTACACAGTGTCAGGGTTGCCGCCGTTTTCCCAGATTGACTGCATTACGCTGTCAAAGTCTGCTTGCGCGAAAGCAGTCTGAGTACCGTCTGTGCGGGCGTCTGTACCGTCACCAGTTGGGTTTGCGCCACCAGTACCGATATTGCCGATGTTTGAGGTCAACCATGCTGGTGCGCCTGCCAATTCACGGGCAGTTGTTGAGTTGCCTGCTGCGCGAGCGTTGTTGTCGAACAATGCTTTTTCAATGTCCAGCTTTTGCTCTTTGGCGATTTTCAAAGTTTGGTAAGCGATTTCGCGTGCGCGACCCGCTTTGTCCAGACCTTCGTCGGTGTCAGGAACGACAACGGCGTTTTTGAAAATCTGTGTGTAGTTGCCCAAGCGAGTTGTCGCTGAACGTGCTTCCGCTGTAGTTGCGTCGCCCTCGATGTGAGCGTTTGCAGCAGATGCGCGCAGGCTGTCTGTTTGCCATTCATGCAAAGTGTTGCGAGCGCGAGACTTGCTTGCTTTGGTGTAGAATGGTGTTTCTTCTGGCGAGATGTTTGTGATTACATCTGACAGGTCTTCACGAATGCCAACGGCATCGTATGAGTCGAAAGTATTTGACGGCTGTGTCATAGTGGTAGTCTCCTAACTAAAGATTGGGGTCAATCAACAAATCCAACGCTGAATCTATTGATCCTTTTTGGCGCAGATTATTCTCCGCCTTTCTGCGAGTCGCAGTTTTACCGTCTTGAACTTTTTTGGCACCAGCTTTGACCATTGGCTTTGCTTTCTTAGCCTTTGCGTCAACATTTTTGCGATTGGCCTGCATTCGGCGATAACGTATCGCATCATACAAAATCTCAATCTCTACAGCATCGGTTAGTTGCATTAAGGCTTCTTGCGGAACCCCGTAATACTCCTGACCACCGCGTAGCATCTCCTTAGCTGCTGCCTCATATTTCTGAGGGTCAGCAAAATCAGGAACACGCTGTTGCAACAGTTGAATTTGCTCCTGACGGTGAGCAAGTTTTTGTTGCTCTGTCATTTGCTGCTGCTGCGTTTGCATTTGCTGCATCTGCGCAAGGTTTTGATTGTACGACTGCATCGCTTCTTCGTAGGCTTCCTTCTCTTGCATGTAACCGATTGGGTCACTTTCAAGAAGTTCCTTTGATGGAGGCGTTGGGGGCGTTAATCCACCTTGCTGTGCTTGTGTTTGAAGGTTCAAGAACGCTTCTTGCTGCTGAGCTAATTGCGCTTTTGCCGCTTCGATCTGCTTGGCAGTCTCAGCGTTTTCACGCATTTTTTGCTGAATATAGCCCTGACCCGCAGCAGATTGCTTTAGTTGGGAAAGGGTCCAGCGCTCTGGTTTGCCGTCAATAGTAACGTCAAACAAAGTTTCGCTGTCATCCTCAACGGCTTCCGCTTCGTCAGTATATTCAGTTGCATCATCTTCTTCAGCGTATTCGCTGTCGTCGTCAGATGCCTCAACGACATCTGCGTACTCGTCCACTTCCTCTACAGCTTCGCTCTCAGCGTCCTGAGTTGGCTCAACCATAGCATCGGCGGCTTCACGCAAATTATCATCTTGTGTTGGCTCTCCGCCAACTTCTGGTGACAGTAGACTTTCTACTGCACTGTCTAGGCTAGTCGCTTCCACGGTACTAGTTCCTTTGCTTGCGATCTAAAATACGCTCTGCGGCAATAGCGGCATCAAGCTGTATTTCGATCTGGTTTAACGCACGCAGGATTGCGTGAGCTTCTTCTCTGACGCCAACTTCTGACGCCTCACTGTCAGCGAACACATGTAACTGTGTCTCGCGAACATCTTGGACAAACTGCTGAAAGGCAGTGTCATTCTTTAAGCGCTTGGCTTCATCTGCCTGAATGCGCAATTCCGTCATACTCATCCTCTAGCCGCGTCCTTCGCCGCATTAATTGCCGCTACGTCAACTTGAGTGCCATACTGCCCTAAAACCTTTGCCGCATCAACTAGCAGGTCTTGATCCATTTTATCGCGTTTGAGGTCATCTTCCATCATCAGCTTTTGCTGCTCTAGCTGCAATTTAGCCATGTCAGACTGCATCTTGGTTTGAGCTTTCATTTGCTCAGCCTGCAAGAATGCAGCGTTAGGGTCTTGCTGACCCTGTTGCGCTGCCGCTTGTTGCGCCTGTTGCTGGGCTGCAAGTAGCTGCTGCTCAACCTCTGGCGTGATTGGGGCAAAGTAACGGTCAGAGTTGCGCACACCAGCCGCAGCCATCATGTCGGACAATGTGTTGCGGATGTTGGTTAGGCTAACCATGCCGTTATACGGGCCGTACTGAGTGTATATCTGCTGCTGGATTTGGAAGGCCTGCTGCAATGCCATCATCTTTTCTTCTTCGCGGCCTGTGCCTAACCCCACGTTGATGCCAATGTCCATGTCAGCACGCCATACGCGCGGATCAACTTGAACGAATTGACCATTCATCTGCATGGCCTTTTCTTCGTCAGTGTGCTTGATTGCAGTGCGCAGCATGATGCCAAATAAGCGCTTCATGCCGTCAGCTAAGTTGCGCACCATAACCTCAACCTGACCAGCCTGCGCTTGGATTGTAGCTTGCACAGCGGCTTTGGTTGTGGACTGCATTGCATCTGGGTCTAGCCCCATGCTTGCGCGGGATACGCCTGTTTTATTTTCAACAAGCTGATCCATGTAAGTTAGCGCACCCAATGTCTGGCCAGCAGTAAATGGAACTGTTAGCTCCTGTACCGCGCCAGCCTGACGCATACGCACGATTGCGCCAATCTCGTTGTTTAGCACATCATCAATATTGACTGCGCCATCCACAATACCAATGCGTGGGTTGTTGGTCATAGCCACGTTATCTAAGACGCCACGCAAGATTGCTGTGCTGGCATCTTGATCGTCCATGACGATTTCAGCAAGGCTGCGACCAAAGAATGTATGAGGCTCAGGGTCAATTTCGAATACGGCAAATGGAACCTCATCCCAAGGTTCAAAGTCTAGCAGTTTGTAGCTTGTTCCGCCGCAGATAAATCGGTGTAGAACGGGGACACCCGTGCCATCCACATCAATTTTCATGTAGGCTTCCGTTACGGCAACTAAGCGCATGGATGGGTCAGCAGGTTCATCATCATAGTCATCTTGTGCGAACCCCTGACGCTCAATCATCTCAGCCTCAGTCATGTCGTCTGAGCCGTACATACCACCCAAGCCAACAACATCCTCAAAATCAAAGCCCATTGCCACCAATTCGCCGACACGCATCTCAGTACGATGCGCAACGATATACGCGTCCTCAATGTTGCGAGCTTGCGAGTTGACGAAAAACTCCTCTGGTGGCACGCTCTCTAGGCGCAAGCTGCCATCTGGTATTTTGCGACTAATTTTTAGCGAGTGTACTGGCGCTGGTGCCTCTACGCCAAACTCGTCAATAGAAACAGACATCTCCATGCCATGTTCTAAGATTTCCACATCATCGTCCGACGCAAGCAGTGTGTATTCTTCATCGGTCAAATTGTCGTATGTGTAAATCTCAGCCTTAAAGCTATCTTCCCAATACGCTTTAACAATGCCACATTTCTTAATTAGCGCATCATGAAACGCGTCATTCAACACGCGATAACCGTTATTCTGATTGAATACATAGTGCATGTATTGCGTTGCTTGCTCAGCCGCTGCAACATCTTCTGGCCCGCGCGGCATGTATTCAACAGGCTTGCTGGTGGACATGAATACACGCATCAGGCTTGGTTTAACTGCGCGAATAGTGTCACGCACCTTAGTCGCAACCACCTTACTACGGCCAGCCTCAAAACCAATGTCTGTCTCACCATCGAAATACCGCTGGGCCTTTATGCGGTCTTGACTGATCTCGCTCTCAACAAAGTCTACAGCCTGCGCCATAGCATCCTGAACGATGCCCTCAACCTCACGTTTTGATTTTGCTTTTGGCTGCATTTTATTGCTCCTGTGTATTCATTGCGGGTAAACCGCCAATGCGCGAGACCATATCTTCTACAAGCTCTCTGGTCACAACTTTAGAGGGTTCCTTTACCCCGCCAGCACGAACTAAGTCCTCTAAAGCCTTGCGTGTTGCCTTCACCTTTGCATTATAGCCAAGTTTTGAAAATGTAGTCGCGGTCATTCCTATTATCTCAAGGGCGTTATATGGGCTTGCAAAGGCAACGGCCATATTTAGACCTGTCATCAGACCGCCAGATGTCGGCGATAGCTTGCCGATTGCACCCATCAGTCTGGTTGGAATACTTCCTTGCGACAATGCTTGAAGCGCTTCCAATTCACCATCCGACCAGAAAGGCAAGTTCTTCTCATTTCTAAGAATGCGTGTTGCGGTGTTCTGCAAAGCCTCTCCAGAATTGGCAATTATCTTTCCCTTGCCAGCACCTTCAAGAGCGTTTGAAAAATACTTATCAAGCATTTTTGCCTTTGTGTACTTCTTATTTGCGGCCTTCGCAGCAAGGAGCAAATTCTCATCCCTTGACCCCGCAGCAAGTGCGTCATCCATTTTTGACATCATAGTTAAGACTTCTGGTGCGTCCCGTGCGCTACGATATATCTTGCCAAGGGCCTTTTCCAGCTCATTGAATTTTGATAAATTCATAGCACCTGCATCCTCAACCTCATCGATCAACTTTAACGCACGCTCAACAGAGGGTTTTGCAGATAGAATAATGTCGTCCATATTTAGGACGTTTCGCATGTCCTCAATCAAATAAGCTGTCTGCGTGCCAGTAAGGCCAGTCCCTTCACTTTTAAGAAGGTCATACGCAGCATTCTTTTCTGCCTTTAGCGTTGCGATTGTTGGCGCTTTTACATTTCTCTTTTGAAGCGCAGATAGCGTTTTGTTTGCGGAGTATGGAGCCACAATGGCCCCAGCAATTCGCGCATAAGGCTCCAATGAGGTTCCCTCAGTGGCCTGACCTGCCGCCTCACTGCCTAGACCAGCCACTACAGCTGTTCGCGCGGCACTTGCGCCGCCGCCGATTGCTGCTGGCAAAAATTCACCCACTGTACCAGCGTACTGGCCAACTGTTGTTGGACTGCGATACTCCATCCCAGATGGGTCTGCACCAACTGCACCAGCTAAGCCCTCATAGCCCTTAGTCACAGCGCGACCTGTTGCTGTGTCCAGCACTGGTGTTTTTTCTTCTGCGCCAGTTAGCTCTTGGTATCCACGCACAACAGCGCGCCCAGCCAATTCAGGCAACTCAAGCAGCCCACGCACACCACGCAAAGCACCTGCCCCAGCAGATTGGATCGCCTCGCCAACGTATTCGCCTACTGTGTCTACCTCACCATCGCCAATGATGTTCTCACGCAGTGATCCTAAGCGCAGCCCGCCACCACCCTTAACTCGCAATGCGGCTTGCACAAGCTGACGCGCGGCGGCTTCATCACCTGCTGCGTCTGCATTTCTTGCGGCATCCATGTATTGCTCGTAAGTCGCCATTACTTAGCCCCATACTTCTTGAGCAAATCTTCATCCGTTGCGCCTTTAGATTGACCTACTGCCTGTGTCCCAGAAAGCCTTGGTGAGTACCCAGTTGCCGCCATTGCCTCAGGCGGATACGCATCAAACTTACGAATAATGCCTTCATAGATTGTCTCAACCTGAGATAGCGTATCCAAGAACTGCTTTTCAGATTGAGCTTGATCCAAGCTGCCAAGTGTTGATTTAAGCAGGTCAAGTTCTCTCTCAGTAACTTGCCCAAGTGCGCCACCAGTAGGGCTAGCATCTCGCATCTGCTGCAAGCGATCAAACCCAATGCTAGCCTCTATCGGCCTTAATAGAACATTAACATCAAGGGCAGCAGTGCCTCCGACACGTCTTAGCGCCTGACCTACTATACCAGTGGTTGGCAGGATGCTATTTTCAATTACGTTTCTGATCTTATCAATATTGCCAAGAACAACGCCGCCCGACACTATTGTCTGATCTTTGACTGCATCTTCTGTTTTCGATACTTTCTCAGCATCCCTAAACAGCTTAGTGTTCTTAATTGGTAGCGCTATTGGTATGCCTCTATCATCAAGAACAACCTTGCCCTCAGCATCCCGCTGCCAAGCAGTGTCTGTGGGTGGCTTACCATAGTCAACTCCAGTTGGGCCTACGTTTATGGTGGGCGCTGTTTTTGTTTGACTTAATGCCATCTCCAGAGCCTCTTTTTCATTCTTAGCAATGCCTCTTGCGAGTAGATCCTTTGCAAGCGCTTGATATTGGTATGTTTTTTCCTTCGGCTTAGTTAGGGCCAAATTAATAGCACTCGCTGGATCAACAGCACCAGTCATAACTGCATTAGCCAAATCCTCGCGGCTCTGGCTTTTCAGCCACTCAACAGTCTTATTGACCTGACCTTGCAGCTTAGCCTCTGCTTTACGCTCTTGCATACTCGCAGCACGCTGCTGGACAAGTGGCTGCAAGCGCGCATCGCCTGTGCCTGCCATAACAGCCATCGCAAGTTTATCTGCAAAGTCTTGGCCCATGCCAATGCGCTGGCCTAGCCCCTGCCCACCTAATAAGCCACCAAGTAAGCCCTGCGGCTTTTCTTCTTGAATCATCTGTGCTGGTTGTTGGGCCATAGTTGCACCACCTTTTCCGTAACCTTCCCAAGCGCCAGTGCCTTGGGTTTTCAGTATCCACTGACCAATTTTATCTTGCGTTTCTTTATCAAACTTTTGATTAGGGTCAATTCCCAGCGCATCAACCGCAGCGCGTAATGTTTTTCCGACAACCTGATATGCACCAACTGGCGTGGCTACACGGCCAATCTGGCCCTTAACCCACTGACCATATGTGCCGCTTGGGTCTGTAAAATTTATAACATCACCAACTGGCATCTGAGACACCTTAACATTGCTGAATGCGGAGTCTGGTCTATTTTGGTATCCGTATAGAGCGTCGTAATCGCCGCCGCTCTCTCCGCCGAATATGTTTTGCTGATGCTGTTGCCAAGTTAATGCCATGTCACACCATTACAGTAGCATCAGCAAGGATGCTGGGTTGAAAGGTTGGCTTTGCGTTGTTGTCGTGCCGTAAGGCGTACTGCCAAGGATTTGAGACAATGCCCCAAGCCCAGCAAGAGGTGCGCCTGTGGTTTGACCGTATTGCATCTTGGATGCGTCGAGCAAAGCCTGCTGGATGCCGCGCTGAAGCTGACCCTGACCAGCGATAGCCTGCTGAGTTGCTTGGCCCATTCCAAACGCTTGCTGGCCAATGCCGCCAAGCCCTGCCGCGCCTGTAGATTGAACTCCAGCCCCCGCCAAGGCAGCTTGTTGGTTTGCAAGGTTTGCTTGCTGTTGCATTTGCGCATTCTGCATTGCTATCTGCTGCTGGCGGGCAATGTCGCCCTGAGCCATCTGTTGCGCATTCATGAACGCCTGCTGACGCTGTTGTGCAGCAATATCACCAGCCATGCGACCGTACTCGCCAGCCATAGTACCCTCGGCAACGCCATGACGTGATCCGCCAAAGGCACCAGCAGATGTAGCTTGAGCGCCTAGCTGGTTTTGAGACATTTGCTGCTGACGCATAATGTCTTGCTGCGTGCGATCAATTACCCCTTGTGTGTACGGGTTCATATATGGCTGCATACTTGTTTGCGCCATTGTTGGTGATTGAGCGATGTTGGCTGCACTTGCTGTTGGCGCTTGGAAATTTGCCAAGTTACCGTATGTCTGACCAGCTTGCTGGGTTGCCTGAGCCGCGCCCTGAAATACGTTCTGCGTTGGCTGATTTGGTGAAGTACCCATTACACTACTCCTAATGAGTCAAGTATGCTGTTGCCCACTGACTTTAGACCAGAGAATAGGCCGCCAGATTGACCGCTAGATGACCCAAGATTGCTTGGGCGTGCCTGTGGGCGAATGCTCATTGTCGTGCCGCCGTCAACTGACGTGTATGATGGGCGCTGATAATTATAGATCGGGTGAGACCCGCCGCCACTCCCGCCAGAGGATTGAGGCATTGGAACTGCTGGAACTTGCTGCTGAGAAATAGGAGCAAAGCCATCATTTAGCGCGCCAGTAATCGGGTCAAACTGAGTTAGGTTTGAGAAATACTCATATTGATCTGGGCGAGTTTCACGCAGTCGCTCAAGCGCAGATTTCATTGCGGGGTAGGAACTGTAACCAGTAACGCCACCTTGAGTTACCGTCGGCATGCCCGACATGTCAAGCGCGGCTGGAGCAATAAGGCCAAACGCAGACGCCATTGACCCAACATTCTGTGAAGCAGCTTGCTCATATGGGTTAATCGCAGCAACATCTGCCCCCATATATGGGGTGTAACCCATAGCTTGCATTTTGCCAGCTTGCTCAAGCGCAGCCTTACCAGCTTCCTCAATGTATGCTGGGACTTTTGTTTCCTGTTTAGAGGATGACCCCATCTTAAATCTCCAAGTGCATTGTTACGGAGTGGGCCTTCCAGCCAGCTTTCTCCAAAGGTTTCTGCCATCCAAATCTTCCACTGAAAGAAGCAAACGAACAGCCTTGCAATTTAGCCCATTCTTTCACATTTTCAGTCATTTGTAAAATTTGATCCAATTCTCCGCCTGCGAGAAAGATGTTTATGGCATTTGTATTAGGGTATACCACAA
>Ga0255773_10001441_pt1 | contig 23998 bp, 31 predicted proteins | sample 011ome_17_FD_179971 | JGI IMG/M metagenome (GOLD analysis project Ga0255773, IMG submission 179971) | Coastal salt marsh microbial communities from the Groves Creek Marsh, Skidaway Island, Georgia - 011502XT metaG (version 2) | ecosystem: Environmental > Aquatic > Marine > Intertidal zone >...
AAAAAGCACTTCATTTGCACCTCTAATACTATCTACAAGAAATTGAGATGTTGCTGAAGTTCTTGACTTTATCCAAACCAAATCAGGCTCAAAACCTACGTTTGTAATTGATTGTGTGCTACCATTCCCTGTGTACAAAACAGTATTAAAATGCTCACTTGGTACAATAGTAGGTATACAATATTCTTCTGTATATAACGCTTCTACTTCGTAAGGTCTTAATGCTCTGTTGAATATTCTTACTTGGTCTAAACTACCATTAAAATATTGACCTAAAGGACTACTTTGCCCATAAGCACCAAATAATAAAACATCTGTTTCAGAAGCTACATTTGTGTTTGTAGTTATTGTGTTTTGTAAAGAACCGTTTAAATAAAAACTTCTTAAATTATTACTATCAGAATACACAGCAGTAACATAATACCAAGTATTAGCAGTAATTGAAACGCCTGTATTCCAGTTTTGATTGGTTGAACCGTTATTGTGTACCCAAGTTATACTTGAATCTGGCTCTAAAACTAAAGCCCAGCCACCGGAAAAATCATTTGCATTATCTTTATTTACTAATCTTTGAATAGCACCTATTGAATTAGTTTTAAACCAAAAAGAAATAGCATAATCTCCAGTCAATCTTAAAGCGGGGCTATCAGCAATTAAAACATAACTATTTGACCCATTAAATTGTGCAGCTTGACCAAACTGTCCTGTACCATAAGTAACATTACTTGCAGTACCGTCATAGTTCCCACTAACATCAGTAGCATCGCCATTTAATTGATATAAAGCTAAACCACCACCATCGGGAAATGGATTGTATAAATCTACTGTATTAGTACAACCACCGCCTGCATCATTTGATTTAATTAATCTTTTAGCTAACATACTATTCAGTTAATGGTTCAACTTCATCTAAACTTGGCTGCGGATAAAATGAGTGTGTGTATCTTAGTACTTCTTCTATTGTTGTTAATGCGTTAATTTCTGTTTCAAATGTATCTGACTTTGTTACTATGTCAAGTCTTTCGTCTTTTATTTCTTGTGGTATCTCAACTGCTCTTTCAGCAAGTCTTGTAACATACCAATCAGTAGGAGATAATAATTTACCTGCTTCTGTTTTAATAGCCTGTATCTTACTTGCTTTTAACTCTGCAATGTCGTAGTTAGGTTTTGTTTCAATAACATTTCCCTCTTCGTCTAATACATCGTGTGTACCCTCTAAGTCAATAGCAACTACATCGTAAGTAAACTTATCTCCATCAAAGTACATTGCAGAAAGTCTTTCACTAACCTTGTCGTATTGCGGTGTAACTACATCATAGAAACCATATTGCTTAGGGTCAGCTACTTTTCTAAAGTTAGTATGCAATCCATTAGCGTCCTCCCATACATTAGGAAGTCTTCTAAATGTTTTAATGTTCCCGTTTATCTCTATTGCTTTCATATTATACTTGTTCTTGACTTATAGTTAACCAATACTCTCCAGCGGCAGTAACAACAACCTGAATAAGATTACTAACTGATCCGCTATATGTTCCGGCAGCTATCTTAGTTCCAGTTGGCCATGTAATAACAGCATCACCAGTAATAACAAGATCCTTTACCATCCCAATATCTGTATTAGAAAAAGTAAAAGTTGTATCACCAGTTAAAGTCTTGGTAAATACTTGAGCTGCTGCAAAGTCTATATCACTTGCAGATATAACTGAAGATGTTGTGAATTCACTACTTAGCTTTGCGTATGATATTTGATCATCAGCTATATGAGCCTCGTCAATAGATCCATCTACATACTGATCTGAATCAACAGAATTAGCAGCCATCTTGCTATTTGTTACAGAAGCATTTACTATGTTCTGCGTATCTACAGCTAGATCTTTTAATACTGAGTTTGATACTTTAGTTATTGCCATTGTTTATTGTTTTATAAATCTATTAATTCCCACTCTAGGCTTTCTTGATTCCAAGTATAATCATTACCGTCAGATGGCATTGGAACAGGTGCTTCCCACAAACAAGTTTCCTCATTTAATACCCATCCCTTTATTCTGTTAGGCGGTATAAAAGCGTCTCTTGCCTCGTCATATGTGTAACCTATGTTAGCATAGTTCTTCCTAAAGTTTCCGTTATAAGATGTTTGCTTAAATTTATCGTAGTTATATAAGAATCTACAAAAATCAATTCCTATACTCTCTTGCTCAACTCCGTTTTCGTCCAACAAGACATCATTGTTAACAACAACAATATCTTCAACTATGTTTTCATTATTTAATCTTGCAAAGTGTGCCATTGTTAAGATGTATATGTTCCTGATCCAGTGTAAGTTAATATTGTGTCTGACCCAGAAGTCGTTACAATTGGAGATCCAGTTACTTGACCTGTATAAGATATAGTTGGCATTCTTAATATAACCACTCCTGATCCTCCAGTTCCAGATATAACTCCAGATTTTCCTCCTTCGCCACCGCCGCCACCGCCGGTGTTTGCTTCTCCATTACCACCAGCTATACCTCTTGCACCTCCATGACCTCCTCCGCCAGTTCCCCCTGGCGTTAAAAACCCGGTGTCAGTGTCTTTTCCTCCACCGCCGCCTCCTGCTCTTGTTATAGAAGAACCCGTAATGGAGCTAGCAAGTCCGTTACCACCTTTACCAGTGCTTAAATCACCACCAACCCCAGTTTGACCAGCGGCACCAGCGCCTCCTCCTCCTCCTCCAGATCTAGGAGACGTTGTGTTTGATCCACCACCACCAGCGTTTCCTTGCCCTGGTGTTCCAGGCGCTCCAGCTGTTGAGTTTAATCCTCTTGCTCCTCCACCAGAGCCACCAGTATTAGGGCTTGAATACCAACCACTACCAGCACCTCCACCAATAGAAACAACCGAAAGATTTGGTCCTACTATGGAGCTATTAGTTCCATTTCCTCCATTTCCAGAAGTAGAAGCTCCTCCACCTGAACCTACAGTTATAACAAACTGCTCAAAACTAGATGTAGTAAATGTAGAAGTTAAATAACCTCCAGCTCCTCCACCGCCGCCTCCTTGATTATCACCATTACCGCCGCCGCCGCCGCCGCCAGCGATAGATAAATATTGAATATCATAAGGCAGCAATACTCCATAACTAAAATCTCTAGAAACAGATTCTCCTTCATTATCTGTAGCTGTAACCGTAAAATTAATTGTTTCATTTTGAGAATATCCAGTTAATGTGCCAGATATTTCTCCAGAAGAAGATAAAGATAAACCTGTAGGCAAACTACCTGTTGTAACGGTGTAAGTTATAGTAGATCCAGGTTCTTTTAATTCTGTAGCAGTCAACTGAACTGGAGTAATCGATTCTCCATTTAAAGCTGACCCCAGTAAACCACTTGGAGTATCCCATGAAGGGAAACTTTTTGTATATAATATTCTTTTATTAAATGTCATTACACTGGTTGATTAATTGTTATCCAAAATTGCGCTGGATCTACAGAAGTACATAAAACTTGAATTAGATTATCTGTAGTTCCGTCATATATACCTGTGACTATATTCGCCGCTAAAGGAAATTGTAAATCAAAATCGCCTGTAATAACTAAGTCCTTTACCTCACCAATACTAAAATTAGAAAAAGTTAGTGTTGTGTTTGACGAAAGAGTTTTGTTAAATACTTGACCAGCAGAAAAATCTATTGTATCTGATTCAACGGATACAGGGGTAGCTGATAACAAATCTTGAGAATCCTTTAGTTGCTGTAAAGCCTTAGACTGAAGCACTATATCTTCCGATGTTGCTGTAGCTGCCGCTATCTTGGCGTCTAAATAATTAATTACTGATGCAGTTAATGATGATAATGTTGCCATTTTTTATGATAATAATGTTGAATAATATGTTTCTGTTAATCCTACTAATGCGTATACTCCTAATTTTCTGTCTGATCCTCCACTACTTCCTGCTGTTATACTTGCAAAAGTAATAACTTCTACCGTATATCCATTCTGAGGTGCCGTAGCAAATGATATTGTTGTGCCATCTAAACTATATGTAGACTTTTCTTGATAAACACCTTGCAAAAATACAAATGTTTTATCCTTGCTGTCTACAGCTTGTGGTAATGTAAAGTCTGTTGTTACACCATCTCCAGTAATTAAACTACTATTTAAAGATGTAAGATCTACTGCCTTTAAATGTACAACTTCTATTTCAACTCCGATAGGTACATTCTCACTGAATGTTATTACGTTGTCTAAAACTGAATAAGTGCTCTTAGATTGATAAACACCGTCAAAGTATACTTGAGTATTGTTTTCACTTGAAAGTGTCTGAGAAAGCGTGTATTCGCTTGTAGAGCCGTTTCCAGTAAATGCATCTGTTTTTACAACAGCAGATACGGATAATAAATGTATTACCTCAATATCTGTTCCAGCATCAGGCGCTGTGCTAAATGTTATTGTACTACCAGAAGTAGTGTAGTTATTTTTAGATTGATAAACACCATCTATATAAACCTGTGTTTGACTTTCGCTTTGTACAGGAGAAGTAAGCGTAAAGTTTACAGTTGATCCATCGCCTGTGTACTCGTTCTTTTCTACAGTTAGTGTACTTGATCCGCCGCCACCAGAAGCTAAGTCTCCGTTTCTCCAGTACCCTTGAGCCTCATCCCATATAAGTCCTTGACCGTTTGATACATCTTCAATGTGTACATCGTGAAGCTCATGAAGTCCTTCGTTACCTTGAACCCTTACAGCTAACTTACCATTTGTAGATGCATTTAAGACAAATGCCGTAGCTAACTTTACAGCTGGAGCCTCAGGTTCTGTGACTGTTAACCCACCAGGTATTGTTGGGTCGCACCATAGAACATCTCCATCAGTAAAAGTACTAGTGTTAACCTGATCAATAACACCAAAGTGCACTGCCTTACCAAACTCTCCATTGTCAATAGTTTCTTCTAGTATACCTATATAGTACTTAGGTTCTACAGATCCATTGGCATTCATTGGAGCAACTAGTATATGTCCTGAGTTTCCGTCAGTACCAACAGCCATAAGACCAGTGCCTCTATTTATAGTAGATCCCGTCTCATTCTTTACATCAAAGTATACGAAATTAGACTCAGCACCAGTTACACCAGATAAATCGGACCAATCAAGAGTACCTGCGGCAGCGTCTGTTATAGATAAGTATTGACCAGTAGTACCAACCGTATTAGGGAAGGTATACTGGTCATTAATATTAATAGAATTCTTAAACTTAACTGCCATTCTTTATTTTTTTATTATCCAATCTTAGTAACCAACACTCTAATAGAGTTTGCTGGAGTTGATGCAAATGTAATTGTCGCTGTGTTAACAGAGGCTCTTACTACATCAGAAAATACAGTTTCACTTGTTACTGTATCGTATAATTGAATAATTACATCCTTTGTATTTAAGTTGTGTGTGATTGTTGCTGTATCGGTAATCGTAACTGCATAACTATTAGCTGCTAAAGTAGCTTCGTTTATTATTTTCTTTGGAGCTCCAGTTATATCTGTTGCATACCAGTCATGAGCTGTTTCATCCCAAAACAAGGACATATTGGGATCATCTCCTCTTTCTATTTCAATACCAGCATTTTCAGTAGCTGCCCCTGTAGCATTACTATTTAAAGTAATAATATTGTCAGCTAAAAGAATTGTTTCTGTATTTACAGTAGTTTGTGTTCCACTAACTAATAAGTTTCCGTTTACTGTTAGGTCTTGTGTAATCGTAACACTATCAGGTAGTCCAATAGTTACTGTATTATTTGTTACAGCAGTAGTAACCTCATTAGTTGTTCCAGAGAAATTTAATGTGTCTGTTCCAATTGTAACATTATCTTCTACAGCTCCATCAGAAACTTTTAATATTGAGCTTATTGTAGATGTAGAGACATTTGTAATACGACCATCTATGTCTACTGTTACATTAGGTATTGCAGTAGCAGATCCATAAGTTCCAGCAGTTACACCAGTGTTTTTTAATTCTGTTGTTCCAATTCCTTCTGGTTTAACTTTTATTTTATCATCAACTACTTCTAATGTTATGCCGTCTGTATTTGCAGTTAATGTTACTTCACCAGATTCCCCACCTCCAGTTAATCCAGCGCCAGCTATTACTTTTGTAATATCTCCGTCTTTAACAGAAATCCATGCTGATCCATTCCAATACTTGAAAGTGTTGTCGCTTGTGTCAAAGTAAATTTGACCTGATACTGGTGATGTTGGTGGTGTTGCTAAGTTTTGAATCCTTGCATTCTGGAGCTCATTCTTAGTTAAGTTAATACTAGATAAAAAGTTCTGTGCCATGTTTTTCTTAGTTTAGATAAGCTGTTCCTGTGAATGCAGCTGAAAATGTTAATGTTACTGTGTTAGCGTCTGTGTATGATATATCTCCAAAAACTTTATTTCCTGAAGAATCTATTACTGTTACTGATGGGAAGTTTCCAAGCCCATGATTAATCACCCATATAGAAGCCGGTGTAAGCTGTGGATAAACAAATGTGTCTTGAGTAAAGTTACCGTTATCCTCTATGTAAGCTAAGAACTTTCCAACAGAAAAATTCTTGGTTATATATGCATTATCCCCGTCAGATCCAATGAGTATATCATCGGGTGTAATTACTGTATCCTTGGGATATGAGCTAATTTTAGACATCCATAAATAGTTTATGCAAATTTACAAAAATAAAAATAACCCCTAGCTTGCACCAGAGGTTATGAAAGTGTATTGATTTGACTACGCTTAAGCCTTATTGTCTTTCTTTACAGCACTTCCGAAATAGTACCCAAAGATGCTAAGAGCAACTCCTTCGACTATACCGATCATGTGTATGAAGATCTCTTTGTTAGATTCAGGTACATTTGTAGTTACAACAGTGTACACTAAGAATGCAAACGCTGCTAGTCCTACAATACCTGTTAAAGACATCATCCAGTCTTTACCTCCAGAGGAAACTATTGCAGCCTCTCTTTTTCTAGCAGAGTCTCTGTCTTCAACTTCTAACCTGTATAATTCAACTAACTGATCATGAGCCTGAGCTTTCTCTTCATCACTCATGTCAGGGTCAGTGTCAATCAAGTTCTTAATAACACCTAACACCCCGCTATCAGGAAGAGCCTTGCTCGCTCCTTTTACAAATCCTGGGATTACACTTAAAAGTATTTTTCCTAATCCTGTTTCCTTGAATGGTTTCTTATCGTTACTCATAATTTATATTCCTTCGTTGTAAAGTGTTGTTACTTCGCTTGCAGAAATTGCTTTATTAAATACTCTAATGTTATCTAATTGACCATCTATACTTCTGTCTGTAACATTTTGGTTTCCGCCAAAAACAGTATTTTGATTGGTTATAATATTTGAAGTATCAGACCAAGTACCTATACTTCTATTATCTACATATATTTCCCAACCGCTACTACCGTTTTTAATTAATACTATATGTTGCCATATGTTGTTTCTTATTGCACCTTCAGTTATAGATGCCCCTGAATTTGAGGCTCCGTTGCTTATTTGTAATTTACCTATATCATCATAAGCAAAAACAAACCTACCTGTAACTCCACCTGTGTATTGTGTTAATATCCATTTATTAGAAGTTAATACTGTAACTTTCATCCACATAGATACAGAAAAAACATCAGCAGGCAATATTGCAGCATTAGCTTCTATTCTACTTGAATATACTTGATTAAAATATCCTGCTTGACCAAATTCTCCTACCCCATAATCAACATTAGTAACACTTGTAGTATAGTTTCCTGTTTCATCTGTTGCATCTCCGTCTAATTTTAAATAAGAAATACAACTACTATCTCCTAAGATTTGAGTAGCGCCATTATTTCTCTGCACTGGATCACAAGCAGTTTCATTGTATAATGTAGTAACCTCTCCTGTAGATAAGGCTTTGTTGAATATACGAACTTGGTCTAATTCTCCATTAAAAAATGAACCCAAACTCAAAGCATACGCACCTATTGCCGCAACACTATGAGAGGCTCTATCTAAAGCTACATAAGAGTCCGTATCTTCTGAAACTGAATTTACATAAATATTACTTCCTGTTGCTGTAGAATAAGTTGCTACTATATGATACCAATCACCTAAAGTTAGAGCAGTTGTAGATGTTGTACTGCTTCTGTTTCCAGAGCCATTTTCACATCTGAACTCAATAGTTCTATCTGCATTACCTATAATATATATATTTCTTAAATTAGTTGGAGCCATATTTGAATAAATAAGACTGTCTACCGCAGAATTCATTTTAACCCAAACAGATAAACTAAAATTATCACTTGCTAAATCTTTTATTGCATTTAATGTTCCATCTATATAACTACTGCTACCATTAAACACTCCTGCTAAATCAAACTCTCCTACTCCATAAGAAACATCAGTAGGTGTTCCACTATAGTTACCGCTTAAATCATTAGCATTACCATCTAATTGGTATGTAGCAATACAAGAGTTATCTCCTAGTATATCTAATGTGTCAGCTTGACCTCCGCATAGAATTATTCTTTCCCTGTATAATGATTCTACTTCTAAAGGGTCTAAAACTCTATTAAATATTCTTATTTGATCTAAATCACCATCAAAAAAATAATCTCCAGTAATATTGTATTTACCTATAAAAATACCAGTTGTATTTACTTTTGTTCCAGTATTTAGAATTTGAGAGTTATGAAAGTATCCATCAACATATAAATATTGAATATTATTTATGGCATCATTCATTACAACAACATTATGCCAAGACGAATCGTTTAGGTTTGGAGTATCCATTGAAACGCCTGCGCCAAAATTGTTAAAAATTCTTACAGCTCCACTAGATTGACCCTCAAATATCATATTATACCCTCCAGTGCCACTGTAATCATTAAATATCCCAGCTACTTTTGGGTTGTTTATTTTTAACCATAAAGAAACAGAAAAAGTAACCCTTTGGCTATCAATATTAAGTATACTTGGCAAAGAAATAAAACTGTTGCTACCATTAAATACTGCCGCTTGACTAAACACACCTGTACCGTAAGTAACATTTGCAGGTGCTCCATTGTATACGCCTTCTTCATCATTGGCGTTATTTTCAAATCTATACAAAGCAACTCCGCTAGAATCTCCAAATGGATCCACTTTATCAACCGTGTTTGTTACTTGTAAGTATACAACTATATTAAAGGCTCTTTCAGTAGATTGATTCTCATCATCACTAGCTGTAACACTAAAGTTATATGTGGTTTCTCCAGCAGGCGTTGGAACCGTTCCGTCAATATCAGCACCAGTAAGCGTTAATCCTGTAGGCAAAGCTCCAGTTGTAACACTATAGCTAACAACACCGCTATCTGGCTCTGTGGCTACAAGTGTAATTGTAGGTATTGTAGATCCAGCTGGAAATGTCCCTAAATTACCAGCAGGCGTTGTCCAAGAAGGTAATCCGTTATAAGTCATACCATCAACAGCAGTAGCGTTACCACCATCTGTATTTGTTACAACAACATCATAATCACCAGCAGCTTTAGCTGGAGCTGTAAAAGTAATCTCAGTAGCAGAAACAAATGTAATAACAGAAGGTGTTGTTCCGCCAACAGTTACAGTTGCGCCTGTTTTAAAATCAGTCCCAGTAATTGTTATTGTTTGGCCTCCATCTGGATCAGCCGCTAAGTCGTCTCCTGGATAAGATATAGATGTTATTATTGGAGCTACAACACCTGGCAGTTGTTGCCAAATAGTTCCATTCCAAAACTCTAACTTATTATCTGTAGTGTTATACCTAGAATATCCTTTCTCAGGACTAGATGGTCTTTGAGCCGTTGTTCCAGAAGGAAGCTTTACAAAGTCCGTTTGATCCGGGAAGTTTAGTAATCCTGATTTTACTTTAGTTTGACTCATAAGTTGTTCTGCCGTTTTTCTTTAATGCCCTAAGACATCTGTTTCTATTTTGATCTTCTGACACATAACTCACATGAACCCAGTCAGGATTATTGTCGTCTCCAAATTCATAAATCAACTGATCGAAGTTGAGGTTCTCTCTAATCCAATCATGCATCTCTTTATTCGTCTTGTGCCCAAACGTATCATCAAGGTCAATCGCTCGACCTTCGCAATGCTGTGACCGCTGAGAACCCCCTATAGCCAGATTAAGCTCTTTATTTCTGTAGAATGAGTTGATCTTAACTGGACCTCCAACCCACGCTCTAAGAGGCTCAAAAATCCTCTCAGCGATCAGCTCCATGTTACCTAACTCGTAATCTCCAGGGGTGTTGTCTATTCCAAGCCTTGTAGCTGTGTTAGACTTAACACCTTCCCTATAAGATATATGTTTACTTATTCTCATCTATAATCTCATTAAGCCTTTCCAAATCCTTCTTCATTCTCTCCCTGTCCAACTTAAAGTCTAGTATCTCTCCTTCTAAAACCCTTATATCAGGAAAGACATAATTGTTTTGATTAAACCTTAGTCCTTGAATCTCACTTTCTGAATCTGTGATCCTTCCCTCTAAATGTGTATACAATAACACAGCACTACCAACTAATATGACTATCTGTACAAGCCACTTGATGTTAATTGATATTCCTGAGTCATCATTTAATTTAGGAAGGTTTTCCCCCATTTTTATTTCTTAGATTCAACCACTTATTTATAGTGTATCCAATAGATACAATAAGAAGTAATAGTTTTAAAAACATGTCAACCTCAGTAAATGAGATGATCATGGCAAATGCATTCAAAAAGTATAGCTTCAAATCTTCCATGGTTTATTTTTGTGGCTTTCTACCAGATCTTCTTTTACCAGCTGCTGCTTTAGGAATATCTCCTAATTGGTTTCCTACCTCTTTAAGGGTGTCCACCACATCACCAGCTTCTTTAGACATCTCTTTAATTCTTGCTTTAGTTTCTTTCTTAGCATCTTTAGCTATTTTTTTAGCATCAGCAAAAGCTTTCTCAGCTGCGTCTGGAATGAAGTCATTGTCTTCATCCTTTACAACACCTTTTTTGTTTAAAATAAGCATAGCGGCAAGCATTGCTAATAATAAAACTAATACAATTAAAATCTTTGTTACCATAATCTATTTTCTTTGTGCGCCTCCTCTAGCGCGGTTTGTTCTTCTATTTTCCATTACAAGGCTTCCACCTCTATGAGAGCAATCCATTTCGCTTCCATCTCCGTATGTGTTATTACCTCTTCTAAATGCGGTGCATTCAGCTTTCTTTTTATTTGCTTTCTTTCTATTCTTTTTTTGATAAGCTTTGTCGTAAGCTAGCTTTTTAGCCTTAGCTTCTGGATTGTTATCGTAAAACTTCTGAGTGTTACTTTTTGACATTCTTCTTAGTTTTAATAGGTACGCAGTTAGGAACTTTTTTTCCGTTCTTTTTCTTTCTACCTATCATTTCGTAACCTTTCCAGCATGGGGTTTTCATCCTCTTTTCTTTTTTGACAAAGCTATAGCAACAGCTTGTTTTTGAGGGTAGCCCTCTTTCTTAAGCTTTTTTATGTTGCTTGAAACAACTTCTTTTGACTTACCCTTTTTTAAAGGCATATTATTTATATGGAAATAAATTGTTTAATTTATTTTTTCTAGCCTGACATCCGCAGTCTTTCTTGAGAACCTTAGATCCAGCATCGACAATAGCTTTTATTCCAGTGGCTTTTGTAACAGCCTCTACGGTATCCCCTAATCCTTTGTGTTTCATTATCCTCTTCCTGGTTTATATTTCATAACTCTTTTTCCGGTATTTGAACTTTGAACCTCAGCATCTTTAACGGGAGCATTAGGCATAGAAGTTCTATTCCATCTTAATTGATCAACCTGCTTGAAAGCGCTAGAGTCTTGTTTTTTGTTTAAGTTAGCCCTACCAGGTCTTAAGCCGTATCCAGAAGGTTTTGGGTTTGGTCCTCCTGGGCTGTAGTTAGTGCTACCTGCAAAATTCTTTTTATAATCTGGCATAAGATTTTATTTTTTGAATGTAACTTTTTGCTTGCTAAATTTTCTTTCCTTCGCCCATTTGGCTCCTGTATCCCCCATTTTTTCTTTTGGAGTAAGGTATCGATCGTGTTGGCCAAATTTTCTTTTGCTTTTTCTTTCTACTACTTTATCTACGTTAGAGCTGCCTGGAGTTGGAGCCCCTTCACCTCTAGTGGTGTATTGTGTAGACGCTGTAATTGTAGCTTCCATATCTGATTTAGGAAATTGAAAATCAGAACCCATTCTTTGAGGACTATTAGATAATTTGTCAATAGTTTTGTTTCTCATTGGGATTGAATCGTAATTAATTTTTTTAGCCATAATATTAGTATTTTCCTTGTTTATTTTTTGGTGAACTTTTAGTTGATCCGCCTTTACCACCCCATAAATCCTTACAGGCCCAGTATCTGGCGGTTAGTTTGTTTGTAGCAGAGCTACATTTGTGTCTTGCTTTAAATGATTTTCTAGCAGCGGCGCTATAATTGTGGCCGTATCCACTAGCTCCGTAGTGTATTATTTTTTCTGTACCTCCAGAACATGCCTTTACAACCCTTTTCTTTTTAGGATTAGGACTCTTTCTTGGAGAGTTGCACTTCATTTTTGACTTATCCAGCATGATGCAAAGATAATAATTTTTATATTTGTGTAAATTCAATTTAATTAATGAAAAAAAGGTTTTACGTTAGAAAACAAAGAGGCAAAACACCAACATATCAGCCAAGAAAAAAGAAACATGACTTCTTAAAAAACTGGAGACTTGTTAAATACTACATAAAAAGAAAGTATAACATATCAGAAACAAACTTAGAGTTAATACTATACTTATATAGCGAGGATGTTTTCACAAAGGATATGTTTAATGAGATGGCAAACACTATTAGTTGGGACAAGAATAGGTTTCAGGAGCTCTTAGATGCAGGATATATAAGAAAATGGAGAGATGGAAAGAAATCTAGAGTAGCGACCTTATATGAGCTTACACAGTCTGCTAAGCTAATGTGCTCTCACACTTATAAAAAGTTAACTGGAGAAGAAGAAATATCTGAGAATAAATACAGGAATGATATATTTGCTTCTGATAATTTCTCAGACAAGATATATAGGAACTTAATAAAGAAAATGAATTCAAAAACTAGAGGTGACTCTCATAGCGAAAGTACGCTTCCTTAATTAAGTCGTATTCTCTAACACTGGTTATTTCTTTTAAAGCGTTGATTTTCACTTTGTTACCATTGTCAGATAAAATATCTAGACACTCAATTACATCTGCTATCTTTTTTTCTTTTCTTATCTGCTTGTTATTTTCTTTTATAATATCTTTTATTTGTTGGTCACTCATAATCCTTAGCACTGTTTTTTCGCTACAGCCTATTAATTGAGAAATGCTTTTTGCAGTAGATAATTCATTTCTGTAAAACAAATCATTAGTAGCCTTAATAACATCCATTGATGTAAACTTATAGGACCTACCTATTAGTTCTGCTGTCAAAGACATTTTTTCTCTAACAGACATTACACAGTCTGGGTTAAATACAACCCTTCGCATTCTTCTACAGTAAGGAACTTTCTTTTCCCTGTACACTGATTCGCACATCATGGCTATCCTAGCCTTGCCATAAGTTCTAATACACTTACCACTATCTCTGGATCCTATGTACTGAAATATCCCAGTAAGTCTATCTAACTGAATATCAGGGTTTAAGAAGAATAAAACAGAACAGTAGTGCTCTAGTTGGTTAAAAGATGTAACCTTAAAGTCTATGTTCTTTAACGAGTAGAAACTAACAGGGTCTTCGAAATATAAAAAATCTTGACCCTGAAAGTCAAACTCAGTTTCTAAAACTAGATCAGTATGTTCTAGTTCAAATAATCTCACAATCTAACAACGATGTTTCTTTCGTTTACAACTGTAAGTTTTTCCCCGTTGATTCTAATATCAGATCCAGCAGCACTATCATAGTACACGCTATCTCCAGAAGACAGATCTTTAACGTCTTCTCCAGCAGATACTACCTCTGCCAACTTATAACGAATATCTTTTTCGTTTACTTCACTTAGAATTAGTCCAGTCTTTGACTTAACTTCTTCTACAGTCTTTCTGACTACTACGTTTGTTCCTATTGCTTTCATTATGCTCTTTTGTTAGAAACAACACAGTTGGTTGTTAGTATTGTTATAGCTACAGAAGTTGCATTACTTACAGCATTCTTTGTAACCTTTAATGGATCTATGATTCCTAGATCAAACATGTTTCCGAATCTAAGTTTTCTAACATCTAATCCGTAACCTTGTCTTCTAACCTTGTCCATTTTTGTTTCAAAATCATCTAAACTATAAGACGCATTCTCTAGTATCTGGATTAAAGGAGCTCTAAGAGCTTTTGCCATAATGTAAGCAGCTATCTTACGTTCTTTGTTTTTAGACTTTGCAAATATACTCATTACTTTTTGAGAAGCATTATATAAAGCAATACCTCCACCAGCTACAATACCCTCTTCTAAGGCTGCTCTAGTTGCATGGATAGCATCTTCTACTCTATCTTTCTTTTCTTTCATCTCAACCTCTGTAACGGCTCCTACATGTATAGCGGCAACACCTCCAGATAATCTAGACAAACGATCTTTATAATGCCAATCGTTAGCTGTATCTTCTTTTTTAAGTAAAATATTTCTGACCATCTCGGCTCTTTCTTTTACAGCGTCAGCTGTTTTTTCAGAAATTAGAGTTATAACTGTCTCTCTGTCAGTTGACACCGACTTTTTGGCTTCACCAAGAAATTCGGGTGTCACTGCACTAAAATCGTTTCCTGTTTCGTCTGATATAATAATAGCTCCAGTCATGATAGCTAGGTCTTCTAAAAGCTCAAACCTATTTAGCCCAACTCCTTCTGGAGAAACTACATTAACACCAAGAACTCCTCTAGACTTGTTTACGTTTAGTGTGTTCATTACAGCTGTTTCTATCTCTGAAACAATTAAGATAGGGCGTTTGTTAACTATAGCTGCCTGTAGTAAAGACTCAATGTCTTCTATTGTGTTTATTTTCTTATCTGAAACTAAAACAAAGGGATTCTCTAACACGGCAGTGTTCTTTTCTTTGTCCGTAATCATATACGGGCTGTAGTACCCCTTTTTGATTCTAGTTCCTTCTATGATCTCTGTATAAGTTTCACGAGTCATAGACTCTTCTATTGTTACAGCGCCATCTACTCCAACTTTATTGTATGCATCAGCAATAATCTTTCCAAGCTCCTGGTCGTTGTTTGCAGAAATAGTTGCTACATTAACTAATGTTTCGTCTGTAACCTTTTTAGACTTGCTCTCTATGTACTCTATGACCTCCTGAGAGATTAAATCAAGCTCAGTTCTAAGTCTTGTTACATTTAACTTGTCAGATAGGTCTATTTGCTCAAATGAAGCATTAACTAAAGCTTGTGCTAGTACAATAGAAGTAGTTGTTCCATCCCCAGCCATGTCGGCAGTCTTGATTGATGCCTGTTTTAAGACAGTTGCACCTAAGTGTTCGACTGGATCAGATAGGTTTATTGACTTTGCTACAGTAACTCCATCCTTTGTAATGTGTGGACGACCAAAATCATCCTCCAGGATAACTGTATTACCAGCGGCACCTAAAGTAGTCTTGACTGCATTCGCTAATTTGTTGATTCCATCGGACAATCCGATGCGAGCTTCGTTGTCGAAGTCAATAGTTTTCTCAATCATGTTAAATTATATTTGATTTATGCTACAAATATAACACATTTTGACAAATAACTACTGCATCTTGTCAATTACATCTTGATCTATGTCCCAACAAAACTCAAAACTCATTAATAAGGCATGAATAACAAACGATTTATATCCTAGGTGCTCTTTATTTACGAAAAGTTCTAATCCAATCATTAAAGCATACGGTGGTTGTATTCCAATCTTTAGCATATTATTTATCTTTTACAAATTGTCCATCAATCATCTTCCCAGTTCTTTTACTAATCACATCATAGGCTGCTTGTAAGCAATCCTGAAAGTCTAACCCTTGCATTTCTGCTTGAATGATTAATGTAACTGTAATATCTCCAATAGCATCCATGACCTCATCAGATGTATTCTTTCTATTTCCATCAGAAGATACATAATGAGTTAATCTAAGTCCTTGATGATATATTGCCTCTCTAAGCTCATCACATTCCTCATAGGTCTTCTCCATTTGTGAAGCAGGAGTACCTAGCTCTAATATGCCTTTTTGATCAGCCCAGGCTACGACATCTTTAATAAGATCATTCATTGGATTATATTTTATATTAAGAAACAAAGATAACAAATTTGGCGGGAAAAGTGGACAAATAACTGTACACCTTATATAGAGAGTTAAATGTCCGAAAAACCCGCCACGCTTCCGGTCAATGAAATCAATAGTTCACACGATAATGACATTTTTATTATGCCTTATAATTAAGTTTCAAAATATCATTGAACAACCGTTTCTAAGATTTTTTTGTTTTAATGCCAGTTAAATAGATAAGACCATTAAGAAATACTCCCCACCCTTAGGAAACTCAAGCTAATTCACTCCAAAGGAATATATCTTCAAACGCAAGAAGCATTAGCTAATATGCTAGATAGGATAATTAAAGTCTAATTGTCCAACCTTTAAAACAGACAATAATGCCCTTTTAGAGAATCCTTTAATTATTGTTTATTTAATACTTTCTTTTGCAATAGCACGGTGGGTTAACCCATTTAGTCCATATTTTAATACAAATGGTATTGCTAAAGGAATGAGACGCCCTACTATTGGATTAATAAAAACAACAATTAATGATATGATAAAAAATATAGGAACAACTAAAGTAAAATAAAATCCTAATAAAATTCTTTCTCTAGATATTTTGTGAGTTAATAAATCATTTTTAGGATTAGTTAGATAAAACCATAAAATGGCATTCATTGCAGCTGTTAAACATATATTAAATACATATAAGCCATAGGGCATTACCAAGTGAACATCAAAAGCAAACTTTCCTAGTAGTCCAGAAGTAAAAGGCAATAAGACTACTGAAAATAAAAACATTAAATTTAACCAAATTAACCTCGTAGTATATTTCTTAACATAGCCAAAAATACGATGATGAACAGACCAATAGTATCCAACGATAAAAAAACTGATAATAAACCCTAACATTGTCCATGTCAACTCTTTAATTGATTCCCATATCAAACTATCTGTTGGTCTTTCAATTGTAGGGATTTTAATTTCAATTACTAAAAGGGTTAGTGCTACAGCAAAAACACTGTCAGTAACAGCTATAATTCTACTTAATTGACTGTTGGTTTTATTTTCGCGATGTCCTGGTTGCTTCATGCGGTTTTCAGTATATCTTTAATTTTCCTAAGCCTTTTTTGCTTATTTTTTTCTCTTGATTTTTTAGAAGTTAATGTGAAATAACTGTGAGACTTAAGAAATTCTTCTTGAATTTTTAACCAATTTAAATTTGTTATTTTTTGTTCTATCTCTAATTCCTTTAATAAATTAGAACTAATTTCCTCAAAGTCGTTTCGACCCAAATAATCTAAATCTGCATCACATATGATTTGTTCAAAATGATTTTTAGGAGATTGAGGCATTTTAGTAGCCATAATCATTCCAGTAATCAAGCTTACTTTTGATTTCGGAAATTTCATTTCATTTAATATGACTTTTGCATATTCAACACTTTTTTTCTCATGGTCTATTGGCCCCCAAATATATCCAACATCATGTAACCAAGCAGCGAGCTTTAAGTCTAATATTCCAGATTTATCAACTTTTTCTTTTTTGGCAATCCTCTCAACTTGCTTTACTACATCTCGGAAATGTTCAATTGAATGATAAGTGTAATGCGAAGGAAGTTCTTTTGATAAAAAGGCTTCAACTTTGTCAAAGGCATCTTGATAATCAAATTTGTAATCATTATACAAAATTTCTTTAATAGATATAACCTTAGTTTTACCCTTGACCTTAATGGGGCTTAGCTTTTTTGATTTAAAAGTTTGAAGATGTTTTATTTTATTCCAAACTGCATCAGAAATAATGATTTGCCCAGCTTCTGCGGAAGAACATAATCTAGAGGCAAGGTTTACTGAATCTCCAATCACTGTAAAGTCCATTTGATCGGTTGACCCTATGTTACCACTAATTACACTTCCGGTATTTACCCCAATGCCAACTTTAATTGGCTTCTTAAGATTTATACAACGATCTTGATTAAAAGCAATTAATTTCTCTTGCATTTCAATTGCTGTTAATACAGCGTTTTCACTATCTTGAATATTTGATTTGGGAACTCCATAGATTACCATTAATTCATCTCCAATAATTTTATCTAAAATTCCATTGTACTTAAAAATTATTTCGATCATTTGATTGAAATAATCATTCAATGTTTCTACAACTTCATTTGGTGTCATATTTTCAGAAAGAGATGTAAATCCTCTTATATCTGAAAATAAGATTGTAGCTTCTTGTTCTTGTCCACCTAAACTCAATAAATCTTCATTTTCAAGTAATTGATCTACTATTTGATTAGAAACGTATTTTTTAAAAGTAGATTTTAGCTTATTTATATTTGATAGATCCTCTAATGCTACAACAGTCCCTAAAGACTGATTAAAATCATTTAGTAGTGGCGAAACCGAAATATTAACATTAGTTGTCTTATCATTGGATTGAAGTAAAACTTGGCTTGCAGAAACAGTGACAGACTCCAGCTCACACTTTGCTATTAACTCTAATACTTGCTCGTTAGATTCAAAAATATAACCATAATGATTACCTATAATATATTCTTTATCAAAATTAAGAATTGAGACTGCAGTTCTATTAACATGGTTAATTTCTCCCATTAAATTAGTTGTGAAAACACCAGTAGCAATTGATTGCATAACGTTTTCGTTAAAGGCTTTCGCCTCTTTAATGTTTTCAATTAATTTAATGTTATTATAAGCTATTCCCGCTTGAGAAGCAATGGCAGATAACATATTGGAATCTGATTCTGTAAAAGGAGATATTCCTTTTCTTGACTCCTTATCAAATAATACAATCACACCAGCTAACTTTTGTTTGTCTAATAAAGGAGCAATTAAACAATACACACAATTGGTTCCATAAAAGTAATTGTCTTGACTTATTTTAAAGCATAAGGTTTTTCTTGATTGGTTTATTTCTTTAATGACTCCTTTATTTTTATTGAAAATTATTCCGTTGAGTGCTGAAATATCAATATTAAAATCAGCACCAATATTTAAAACATTAGAGTTGTCGTCTTCAATTAAAATCAATCCCGAGCTAGCATTCAGTACCGCACAAGACTTAACCAATATCTCTTGCAATAAAACTGGTATTTGTTCAAATGAATTAAGATCATTAGTTATATCTAATAAAGTTTCTAATTCAAGATACTTTAACTGTAAATCGCTTATATTTAAGTTTTTAGCCACTATATTTCATTAACAGCTTGTTCTTCAGATTCAAATACGGTCGAATATTTAGTCAAACCCATAATAGTAAAAGTTTTTGACACAATTGGCGCCAAATTATAATAGCCTAGTTTACCATCAACAGATTGCAATTTTTCAATTATTTCAATTAAAATTGATACACCTATACTATTAACAATTTTTGTGTTTCCCAAATTTATTAAAAACTTTGAGTGGCCCTGATCAATTTTTTCATAAACAATAGTAGCAATCGCATCACCTCCAGTGTTGTTTAAATATCCATTAGTTTCTATTATTATAATAGAATTATTCTCTTTAATACCTGTTATAAAATTACTCATTATACTAATTATTTATGTTTTTTTTCATTGTTACTGTTGTACCCTCATCATTTGACTCAAACTCTACAGAATCCATTAATTCTTGGATAAGTTGCAAGCCCCAGCCCCTTTTTCTTTCATTTGTGCCTATCTTATTTTCAATTTTAGGAATTTCTACATTGGTTTTATCAAAACCTATCCCTTGATCAATTACTTTTATAACCAAGCTAGCCTCTTCAATTATAAAATGAATAAAAACATTGTTTTCCACTTTAGAATGTTCAAAGGCATTAATACAAGCTTCAATTATTGCCATACTTATCTCAGAACTCTGATCGTCTGTGAGATTCATATGTCTTGAAATCACTTCAGCAGTCTGAGTTGCTATCAATTCCATATTAGGAATTATAGGCAATTTTAATTCTACAACAGGCTTTTTCATTTTATTGTTATTTTAAATTAATTATGTTTAATTACCACTAAAGTAATATCGTCTGGATTATTTTCTCCGGCTAACCATTTATCCGCCTCTCTTACCAAGTTATCAATGATTTCTTTAGCAGTTTTATTGCCATAAGTTGATATTAAATCTTTTAATTTTTGATAATCAAATAAGTCGCCAGATAGATTAGGTGCTTCTGGTAAACCATCAGATAAAATAACTAAAATGTCTCCAGGATTAAATGTGGTAGTTATTTCGTCAAAATATTCATCATCAAAACTTCCTAATGGCAGTCCTGATATTTGAATTTCCTCAGCTGTATTTGAATTAGCCCTGTAAATATAGTAAGGAGGCATAGCTGCAGAGCTTAGGGTTAGTTTATTATCTTTAATAAGGGCAATATTTAAACTCATCCTCAAAATACCAAGGTCTACTTTTTTGACTACACGGTTCAATTCATGAAGCATGTCTTTCGGACTCATTTGAGGTAAACCAATAAGCCCAGCCTTCGTTATTGAAACTAACATTCCTGAGGGTGTACCATGGCCAGTAGCATCTCCACATATTGCATAAAGAGAGCCATCTTGTGACTCGAAAAAGTCATAATAGTCTCCTCCTACTTCTGTCGATGTCCTTAAAAATGCAGCAATGTCAAATTGTTTTATTTCTGGAAGTGATTTAGGTAATAATCTATTTTGTAAGTCCTTAGCTGCTGCTAACTCAGAATTTTTTCGTTCATTTTCAGCCCTTATATATGATTTTTTAGCTTGATATTTTCCAAATTGCAAGAATGACAAAATAAGAGCTAAGAAATATGATATATAAGCAAACACAGATCTATACCAAGGAGGAGATATATAGAATTCAATGAACCCCTCTTCTGAAATTTCACCACTTGCATCTTTTGCTCTAACTTTAAATTTATAATCACCTTCAGCTAAATTGGTATATTCTTTTTTAAAATCAGGTACAAATTCTGACCAATCATTATCTTGACCTTCTAAAAAATAACTAAATAATGTTTTAGCTTCGTTACCAAACACTGGATATGATACTTCGAAAGATAGATTGTTATTTTTATAGGAAAGCGACTCTGGTTTGATTGGGATTTTATCTCCATTTGAATAAACAGATCTAATCAATGCTTTGTATTTTTTAGATTTTTCTTTAATTGCTATTTCTGGCAAATATCGATACAATTTATTGTCTTGTGACCCAATCCATAAAACTTCATTTTCATCTGAATTTTCAGCTAGTAATGCACCTGATAATTCACTAATTTCAACTTTATAAAAAGGATATTTTTTGAAAGAAAATCCATTGTCAAAATTAAAATGTGTTTTATAAATTCCGTTTGAGGTTAACATCCAACCATTACTTGAATTTTGATTATATGTATAATTATAAAAACCATCTTCTACTACAGAACTGTCAAGGCGGATTTCTGTAAGAAGTGCTTTTTTATTATCAATGTCAATTTTATAGAAATTATTTAGTGAGTCTTGAAGCATGAAATCAGATTCATTAAACAATTTAATTTGCAATCTTGAACTTGATGTGAAACTTTTATCTAAAGTTAATTTGGTATAGGTCCCTTTTCCTTCATTATTGTATTCATAAACATATACACCATTTCTTGTATCAGCAAGAATTTTTCCAGCAGTAAATTCTATAATATCTATTGGTTTTATTGAATCTAAGTATTTAAGATCTATTTGTTTCCAATTATCACCACTATATTTATGAGCTAGTAGACCATAAACCGGGTTAGAAGAGAAAATTATACTTGGATTTAACTTAGAGCGAATTGTGTTTCTTGAACGGTATAGAGGACTTATAACCTTAGTCACTCTATTTTTAGTAGAAGTAATATCATAATTATTAGTAGAAATAATTTGATCTTCAAACTCTATTATGTCATTACCTAAATCATTTACATTATTAGATTTAAATTCAGATTTTAAATATTTATTAGTCTTTGAAACTAAATCAAATAAATTTTCTGTCGTCTTAACAAATAGCTTTCTATTGCTTCTTAAAATATCGCCAACTCCACCTTTCAAATTATTTATTTCAGAGAAGTATGTCATTGTACTATCAAAACTTACACGAAATAAACCAAAATTTGTTCCCCAGATATCTCCGCTGCGGTCTTGCATAAGACTAGTTGCATGATTATCTTCTAAACCATTATTTTGATTTAGAACAGATTTGACTAAAAGTTTATTATCATCAATAAAAATTACACCTCCCTTAGTTGTGGCTATTGCAATAGTACCATCTTTAAGTTTTTCACCTCCAGCATAAGCTTCATACTTTTTTACGTAGCTATCAATGTCTTTTGACTCGGTTTTAACTAGTGTACCATCTTTTTTTAAATACCACAACCCTACGTTTCTTGAAACCAATAGTTGATCTCCATTTTCTAAATTATATTGTTCGTCTACACGATTTTCTGCAAAAATCTTTTTGGTTGAGGGTAAATATTTAAACTCGCCATTTACTAACTTATAAATTCCATCACCCCAAACTCTAAGAAAAGCACCTCCAGTATTAACGTTTACGGTATGAATTATGTTATCAAAATGTTGTGCGCTTAATAACTTTTTGTTTTTGTAGAGATAAACTGATTTCTCTGATTGAAAAATTACTGTGTCATTTATAACCCCTGAAGACCATAAAGTTGAATTTACTTTATTCTCATTTGACAATTTTTCAGATAAAGAATAATAAACTGGTTCATTAAGCTTGTTTTTTTCAATGTAACCAAAGCCTCTTCCTATAATTGTATAGATTGTATTTTTTGAATCTATTACTAAGGACCTTCCAAGCTGACTGGTTGGCTCTCCATTTTCAGTTAATACTTGTCTAACTTTTTGACCATCATAAGTTAGTACTCCATTTACTGAGTTAGCAAAATATATAATTCCTTCTGGATCCTGAAGTACTGCCCAATTGAGGTAATTGGTCTTCAAAAAAGACCTAGAATAATTAGAAATAAAAAAATTTCCGGACTCATCATTATTATTTTGAGCTTGAGCATAAAAAATAGTATTAAATTGGAATAGACAAATAAATAAAAAGATGAATTTGAGTATATTTTCAGGCTTTGTATTATAATATGAGACTATTTTTGCTTTCATATATTTATTATTAATGAATATAAATATAATTATATTTAATTGCAATTAGATATTATACTTCAAAAAAATAGCTCTACAGGTTTTAAATATAATGTCGTATTCTACATATTTCCTTCTATATTTTGCAACATACTTACATATAGTTTCACTATCTTATATTGGCTGATAGTCTCCAACTTATACATTACCCATGACATACTTAATCTCTTTATAAGTCATGTCTGTATTAGTTTCAATTAGCACAAGTACATGTGTATTGTTATAATCTACTTTATCTCTTTCTGAAACATTAAATACTTGTTCAACCTTACTGGCCTTTTGTAGAAGCTATATAATCCAATTTCTTACTATCATTGTATAAATGCTGCAAGGAGTTCTGCATGTAATAATGTAACTCCTCTCTAATTGCCTAATCCATTATTGACAAAAGAGGCATTGAACAAAGAATTTCTAACTGTTTTTATTAGAATGTTGTTGTGTCTGATTACGGGGAAGTGTGTTGGTTTTGGTTTAAATCTTAATCTGCTATGTATAAGTGCTCCCCTTGGTCATTGTCTTTAAAAATAGTTCTTAGGATTTCTTTACTAGGCTTTGAAATGACTGGCGCAAAGTATTTGTTGTACAATGCATAGCCCAGTGGATTATTAGCTAATAT